>Ga0209536_100000064_pt1 | contig 144185 bp, 141 predicted proteins | sample DeeMarSeWOR28_12_FD_187461 | JGI IMG/M metagenome (GOLD analysis project Ga0209536, IMG submission 187461) | Marine sediment microbial communities from White Oak River estuary, North Carolina - WOR-2-8_12 (SPAdes) (version 2) | ecosystem: Environmental > Aquatic > Marine > Intertidal zone >...
CTCTTGTTCATTAGCTCATTGAGTGCCTGGCATGTGGCATCAGCAATTTGATTCTTTTCGATTTTTTCAAGTGCGGTATCCATTTCCTCATAAGTGAAACCGATCTCCCCTTCATCAGTTTGTCCGGTCCAGAGCCCGGCAGTGGGTATCTTGTCGATAATTGTATGTGGTATGTCAAGCGTGCGGGCGAGTTCTCTTACCTCACGTTTATACAGGTCGCCCAGCGGCAGTATGTCGCACGCTCCGTCACCGTGCTTTGTGAAATATCCCAGGGAAATCTCGGTTTTGTTACCCGTACCGCACACCAGGTAGTTATTCAGGTTTGCATAATAGTAGAGCACGATCATACGCAAGCGGGCTTTTATGTTGCCGAGGGCTACGCGATTGCCCTCGGTCAATAGCTTAACAAGATTGCTGTAAGTTGCGGTCAGATCAATGTATTGCGTTTTGATGTTCAAGGATAATGCCAGAGCCGTAGCATCATCGAGATCTCTGACATCCGATTCGATTGGCAGTATCAAACCGAGACAGTTGTCGGTCGCCTTTTTTAAGAGTGCAGCGCATACTGAAGAGTCCAATCCGCCACTCATGCCTAGCACAAAACCCTGCGTGACGCTCTCTTTGAGCTGGTCTTTCAGCCAATTAACGATCTGCCTAACGATATCATTCCCCATTTCGTCATGATTATAATAAAAACCCGAAAGAAATCAAGATTCGCGACCAAGAAACACATGGCTGCCACTTACCACACATACCACTCGCATCTTGTCATTTTTACAATTGTTTAAATAACAGAATAGCGGTGGGCTCTAATAGAATATACAAGTTTGGATACGATGATAACAACCTTCTAAATGCCGGAAGTTCAATTTTACACTTCTAGAATTCTGAAGCTTGAGGATTTATAGCCGCGTGACGCTATAACCTACTTGATCTTAATTATCTTACGAATTGTTTCTGTTGTTGGCGTCTTAAAATGATAGAAATAGACGCCGGCTGACAATACTCGGCCAGAATTGTCTCGGCCGTTCCAGAACAGCCGATATTGTCCTGCCGTCTGTTCTGAGTTAAATAAATCACGTACGGCTTGGCCCAGGGCATTGTAGATGGTGCACGTGACGTGCTGTTCAGTTGCAAGCTCATAGGAGAAGACTATTGAATTTAAGAATGGGTCTGGCGACGGCCGATTAACAATAGTGCTCAAGACTTGCAACGAGCAAGTATTTTCTTTGCATGCAGTAAAACCGATCCACATTGGATATTGTGTTGTCACAAATAATGACTCCGTTGTTGGAGGACGGATTTTTTTCTATGTCACGGACAATTGATTTGCCAAAGAGCTGCTGCTTTTTTCTGTTTGGTGAGGTTACATAGACACCACACATGGTATTGTCACTTATTTCACAATTCTCTATTAAACTTGAAAGGGTGGCAAGGCCAATTCCCCAATTGGAATTTCTCACAATGCAGTTTCTGATTGTCATTGAATCATTAAGACAGCTAATGCCCCAATGGGAATATTCTACAATACAATGTTCCATGATGCCGGGATGTGCGCCTTCACAGAACAGTAATTCGATCCAATCGCCTGGTGCAGGATTCGACAATAGGGAAGTGAAGGTTATTGGTGACTGTTCAGTGCCGCAAGCGGTCAGTTTTCCGTGAACAAGTATGTCGGAGAGAAGTCTGAAGGTATTGCCGGGCATAATATCAAAAATACCTGCTGTATCGATATTAATGCCACCAAAGATTTCACAAACCACGCCATCGACCGCCGGATTCCAATGATATTCATCTATAATGAAGACGTCGCCTTCTATATATATGTCCTTAGTGTTATTGTTGAAATAGTTTGGTGAATGAAAGACAGGTAGGGTGATTGTGCCAAAGCCAATATGTAACCCATGATCGTTGTTACTTATTGAATTGGCGCCGAAATAGGCCTTCGGCCCGGTAGTATAAGAACTGTGGTAGCTTATGCCAACCAAATTCTCGTATATCTGGCAACTGTCTACGGTTATGTTTCCACCACAGAATATCCCATCGATTTGATTGAATCTGATGATGGAACGCGAGATGCGCAACGGAGTGGCAGATGATGCGGTTATACCATGTCCATATTCGATCATACAGTTATCTATCACTGAGGAATCAGTTGCTGAACTTTCAAACCTGATACCATACCAATCACCTGGAGCCGGTGATGATTCTGCAGAAGTGAAGGTGATCTTGCTTTCTGCGTTGCCGCAAGCAAATAGCTGTCCATATACTGTAATCATGGGGCCGTGAATTCTGAATGAATTACCCGGCGCAATAGTCAGTTTGCCGGATTCTGCTATGGTTATCGATGCCCACAGAACGCAGTCTATCCCACCTACGGCTGGATTCCACGTCATCTCTGTACTAATGTCGATATATCCCATAATTTCTATCCCGGCAGTGTTTCCGGCGAAGTGGTTCGACACTATGTAACACGGCATTATCGAGCCGTTATTCACGCATATCCCCCAAGGGTTGTTGCTGATAACGTTATCGCTGATAACAGGTGGAAGCGTGTCTACTGTACCGACGGTTATCCCGGCGAGGGTATTCATTGTTATTTCGTTATTGTGAATGAAGCCGCCATCGATGAGCGATAGTCCCTCACTGCAATATCTGATTAGGGAATTTGTGAGAACGAAAACCGCTGCACGGTCTATGCCATACTGAGCATACTCGATAATGCAATATTCTAGACGGCTTGAATCTGGGTTCGGCATAACAAACCGTATTCCATGCCAATCACCTGTATTTGGTGTTGGCTGACTCGAAGTGAAGGTGATACTATCTTGGACGGTTCCGCATGCAACTATGCGTCCGTAGATTCCAATACAGAACAAATTGGACGCTTGGATTCGAACGCCTGGTTGTATTGTTAGCGTGACACTATCCGGGACATAAATGTTATCGATTAAATTGTATACCGTATCAGGCGGGTTGTCTATGGGTCCCAGACGGTATTGGTAGCGATGACGCCACCAACATCTGTGACGGCGAATGCATGGATCACTATTATGTGAAGGATAAGTACTATCCGCTTCAGAATCCCTCCAACATATGAATATAATGCACAAAGGGATGGTTGTCAATTGCCAGGAGAAAACCATTCGGCCTGGCTAATCTGTGGGAAGACCTGTTGCTTGGTCTTGGAGAATCTGTCATAAAGAATACCGGGCCTGGTGTCTATTCTCATTGCCTTTTGTTGCTCTTGATTTTGCCTGCGATATGCAGATAATTTTGTGATGAAGAACAAGGAATTGGCGCGGCTTTTTGACCGCATTGCCGACGCGCTGGAGTTCAAGGGCGAGATGGTATTCCGCATTCTCGCCTACCGCAAAGCAGCGCGCGTGCTCGACGACCTGGTCGAGGATGTCGAGGTTCTGCATCGCGCGGGCAAACTCGATGAACTGCCCGGTATCGGCGCCGGCATTGCCAAGAAGATAGTCGAGTATCTTGAAACCGGCAGGATGAAGAAGTATGTTGAAGTCACCAAAGGAATACCTGATTCTCTTTTGAACATGCTCGACATTCAGAACCTCGGCCCCAAGACCCTGGCCCAGGCAAACAAGAAACTTAAGGTGAAAACTCTGACCGATCTGAAAAAAGTGATAGCCAGTGGCAAGCTTGCCCAGCTGCCGCAAATGGGTGAGAAGAAGGTGGAGAATATCAGAAAGGGCATTGAGCTTTACGAGAAAGGGCACGAGCGGCTTTCTATTGCCGTTGCAGAAGGAGTCGCCACCGACATCATTGCATACTTAAAGGAAAAAACGTATGCTAAAAACATTTCACCGGCCGGTTCGCTGCGTCGCTGGAAGGAAACGATCGGCGATGTCGACATCCTTGCGACGGGCAGAGGGGGTGCGAAGATCGTGAAGGTGTTCACAAAATATCCTAAGGCCGAACGCGTGCTGGCGGCTGGAGAGACAAAGGGGTCGCTAGTGGTCGAAGGTGGAGTACAGGTCGATCTGAGAGTTGTCCCACCAGGATCTTACGGCGCGGCACTGCAATACTTCACTGGTTCCAAGTCTCATAATGTACGGTGCCGTAACATAGCCAGAACAAAAGGTATGAAGTTGAGTGAATACGGCTTGTTCAAGGGTAGGAAGATGGTCGCTGGGAAGAGTGAGGAAGAAGTTTATGATATGCTCGGCATTGGATTTATTCCGCCTGAATTGCGCGAAGACCGCGGCGAGATCGAGGCTGCACTCATGAAGAAACTACCTGCATTGGTTACCTTGAAAGATATCAAAGGTGATCTGCAAATGCATTCAAACTACTCGGATTCTTCTGCGAGTATTACGCAGCTGGTGGATTTTGCGGAATCCTTGAAATATGAATACATTCTGATAACCGACCATTCACGATCGGCAAAGTATGCGCATGGCCTGGAAGTCGAGCGTCTGCACAAACAGTGGAAAGAGATCGGCAAGATCAACAAAAAGTCAAAGGTACATGTGCTTAAGGGTATCGAAGTTGATATCCTCACAGATGGCAAACTTGATTATTCTGACAAAGTCCTGAAACAGTGTGACCTGGTTGTGGCTTCGATCCATCAAGGTTTTAAGAAAAATGTCACCGAGCGAATCTGTGCGGCAATGGAGAACCAATACGTTGACATGATCGGGCACCCGACCGGTCGTTTAATTTCATCGAGGGAGGGTTACGCCGTTGATCTCCAGAAAGTGATGGAAAAAGCTGCGGCCACCGGTACGTGGTTAGAGTTGAATGCCTACTGGGATCGGTTGGACCTAAGCGATGTTAACCTCAGGGTGGCCAAGGAAATGGGAATAAGGATTTCGATCGGTACGGATGCGCATGATACAAAAGGACTGCTGTGGATGAAATTCGGGGTCGCCACTGCGCGACGCGGTTGGCTTGAACCCAAGGATATTGTTAATACCTACTCAATAAAGAAACTATTCGCTTCCCGAAAACTGCTTAAAAAATAGCTTTTTAGTACTTGTAGATCTTCTCGTTATTTTGCAGTTCAAAGAGATGTACTTTAGCGTATGCGGCGTGTATTGTATTCGGATATTCAAGAGTGATCTCTTTGAATTTGGAGACAGCTGCTTCTCGGTATGCAGGTTCATCAGTGATCTCGTATAAAATGCGGTTCAGATATCCGGTTTCGGATAACCCCAACACATATTCTTCAGTAAGCTGATAACGGGCACAGAAATCAGCCCACATAGTGAGCTCTTCTTCTATGAGTTCAACTGAATCCTTCCAGGGTAGATTTCCAATGCGGAAGATGTTTATGAGTCGGTATTGTGCCTTTGCAGCAAATGGATTTTCAGGGAACTCTTGCAGCAGTAGCCGGTATGTGTCGCCATTGTAGTAGCGTTGTTTCAACTGCGTGTTCATTGAGAAAACAGCCAAGGAATCATGATCGCCCTTCGTTGCCAGCGCCTCATATGATTGACCAAGGTAGTACAACGCCTCGGCGAGGTAGTTTGAGTTGTCGAAATGCCTGATAAAAATCTCCAGGAGGCGTGCGGCTTTGTCGTATTCGCCTTCATCAAAATAACCGCGGGCGAAGACAAATTGCTCATCTTCGGCGACCTCATTGCTGAAATCAATGAGAACATTCTTGTCCAGCTCCCCGGTGGTGCTGTCGAATTGCACTGTCATACGTTCAATGCCATACTCAAGTATATCTATCATGTCACCGGTATTCAGGATACGCATTCGGTGGTCGCTGCCGTAAAATAGAACATTGTCGATAATGACCACGCCGGGCGATGCCGATAACAATATCAGTATAATAGTAATAACCATTACAGTAGTATACTTCCCATAGCGAAATAGTCAATGACGAGACATATTTGTGTGTTTGAGACAGGAAATAAGATGGCAACCGCGATTCACTATTGTAACAGATGTGTCGGTTTCGTGCACGAATACGAGTTACGATATACGAATACGTTTGCGTAAACCAATTGACTTTGCCTGCTGATTATGGTATCATAGATGAGGACTCCAAATGACATTCAATATTCTTGTGATCAATCCGGGCGCCGGTTCGACACGGGTCGCGTTATTTAGTGACGAGAGACCATTATTTGAAGAAAACATAAGGCACAATCCAGAAGAACTCTTGGAATTTCCCAGGATCATAGACCAGCATCAGTTTCGCAAAGACAAGGTGATGCAGCTTCTGGAATCCAGAAAAGTAGACCTGAAATCACTACAGGCAGTGGTAGGTCGTGGCGGGCCGTTCAAGCCTCTTACTAGTGGTACTTATGTCGTGAACGACAGGTTGATCCAGGATATCAGATCAGGCAACTACCAATCTGAACATCCGTCTTTATTGGGAACGGTGATTGCCAGGGAAATTGCTGATGATCTCAATATCAAAGCCTACTTTGTCGATCCAGTTTCAGTAGATGAATTCTGGGAGCTCGCGCGGTATTCCGGACTAAAAGAGATCAAACGGAAGGCATTGAGCCACGCTTTGAACGTACGCATGGTCGCGAAAAAGACCGCCAACACCTTGGGCAGACCCTATGAAGACTGCAATTTTGTTATCGTGCACTTGGGCACGGGCATAACCGTAGCCGCCCATCTGAAAGGAAAACAGGTCGATTCGTCCAATGCGAATGAAGATGGTCCGTTCTCGCCGCAGCGGACCGGGGCCCTGCCGACAATACCTTTGGCTGAGCTGTGTTTCAGCGGCGATTACAAATACGATGATATAAGGAAGAAACTGAATCGAGAGGGCGGGCTGCTATCTTATTCAGGTACGGATGACATCCAGGAGATCGAGAAGAGGATAGCAATGGGCGATGAGGAAGCCGAAGCTGTATACAATGCCATGATTTACAGGATCGCCAAGGAAGTCGGGGCATATGCGGTCGTGCTCAAAGGTAATATTGATGCCATTATAATTACCGGTGGGATTGCGCATTCGAAGAAGTTTGTGTCAGGGCTGAAAGCGTGGATTTTTTTTCTATCAACAAAATTCTTTGTGTATCCAGGCGAAGGTGAAATGGAAGCCCTTGCGCTCGGCGTGCTGAGGGTTTTGCGAAAAGAGGAGAAAGTCAAAGAATACGGGGGACAGGCATAACATTTTCCATCAAAACCCGCCATTATTACGGGGACAGGCATGCACTTTTTACACTTTTCTGCTTTGCAGCCGATTACATTGATATAGATATTTCATTACAGTGATGTCAAAAGTGTAAAAAGTGCATGCCTGTCCCCGGGTTGGTTGACAGATGCCTTTTCCTGTATACAATATAAGCACACCTATGAAATCACTGCTGTCAGGGAATGAGGCCGTTGCCCGCGGTGCATGGGAAGCGGGCTGTAAAGTCGCGACCGCATATCCAGGCACACCATCAACCGAGATCATCGAGAACATTACCAAGTATCCGGAAATAAATGCGGAGTGGTCAGTAAACGAGAAAGTTGCCCTGGAAATTGCGGCCGGAGCAAGTTTTGCGGGCGCGCGCGCCCTTGTCGCAATGAAACATGTAGGACTGAATGTTGCTGCTGATCCTTTCTTCACCATGGGTTATTCAGGGGTCTCGGGCGGGTTCGTGGTCATCTCGGCCGACGATCCCGGGATGTGGTCGTCACAGAACGAGCAGGACAACCGCCATTACGGCCGGCATGCAAAGGTTCCGATCCTCGAGCCGGCTGATTCGAACGAAGCGAAATTGTTCACCAAACTCGGGTTCGAGATCTCGGAGAGGTTTGATACACCAGTACTCTTGCGTCTGACCACACGGATCTGCCATTCATCGTGCCTTGTTGACCTCGAGCAGAGAAAAGAGAAATCAGTGAAAGGATATGCTAAGGACATCAACAAGCGGCTCATGCTACCGGCACATGCCCGAGTTCTCCATACAGTGGTTGAGGAACGCTTGAAGAAAATGGCTGTATACAGTGAGACCTTCCCTCATAACAAGATCGAACAAGGAAATAAAACGTTGGGTGTTATTACCTCAGGCGTGTCATATCAATATGCGCGCGAAGTATTCCCTGATGCAAGTTTTCTGAAACTAGCCTTGACATATCCTCTGCCCGAAAAATTGATCAGGAAGTTTGCCAGGCAGGTGAAGAGATTGGTTATTATCGAGGAGGGCGACCCGATCCTCGAAACCGAAATAAAGGCAATGGGCATTAAGGTGACGGGTAAAGACAAAATACCGCGCTGCGGTGAACTGACACCAAGGGTCATACGTGACAGTCTTACAAAGACCAAGAAAACGGTCACAAGAAAGAACAAGATCCCGCCGCGGCCGCCGGTCTTATGCCCGGGTTGTCCGCACCGTGGTGTTTTTTATGTCATAAACAAGCTAAAGCTCATTGTTACTGGTGATATTGGATGCTACACGCTCGGTGCCCTGCCGCCGCTCAGCGCAATGGATACCTGCGTTTGCATGGGTGCTTCGGTCACCAATGCGCAGGGCATGGAAAAAGCCCTCGGTAAGGAATTCAGCAGGAAACTGGTTGCCGTGCTTGGAGATTCAACTTTTTTCCATTCAGGAATTACGGGTTTGGCAAATGCCGTATACAATAAGGGAAACCTTAATCTATTGGTCCTTGATAATTTTACAACCGCAATGACCGGTCATCAACCACATCCTGGTACGGGCAAGCTGGCAAAGGGAGAGCCGGGCAAGCGCATCCCACCTGAAGATATTGCAAGGGGTTGCGGGGTAGAGATGGTAAGGATTATCAATCCTAATGATCTTAAAGCAAGCGAGGAAGCGATCAAAGAAGCGTTGTCGTTCGACGGAGTCGCAGTCTTGATCTTCCGCAGACCTTGCGCTTTGCTGGTCAAACCGCGGCCACCCTATCGAGTCAACCCCGAATTGTGCAATGGCTGCCGCTTGTGCCTGCGTATTGGCTGTCCGGCGATAAGCCTGATTTTCCCTGAAGATAGAGAGAAGCCTCTCGCGCTGGTTGATGAAGCACTCTGCGTCGGTTGCGGTCTGTGTGTGCAATTATGCCAGCGTGATGCGATCAAACTTACTGGAGAACCGGATGCGTAAGAAAAGAATGGATACTACGAATGTCGTGATCTGCGGCGTAGGCGGGCAGGGTATAATACTGGCGTCGGATGTTTTGTGCCATGCTGCTTTTCTTGAAGGTCTTGACGTCAAGAAAAGCGAGGTACACGGCATGGCGCAGCGCGGCGGAAGTGTCATAACGCATGTGCGTTTTGGAAAGAAGGTTTACTCGCCACTGATCGAAGAAGGCACGAGCGATTTCATGCTCGCATTTGAAAAACTGGAGGCGTTGCGGTACGTGCATTACCTGAAGAAGGTTGGCCAGATCATTGTCGACAACCGGGAGATTCCGCCGATGAGCGTACTGGTAGGGCAGACACAATACCCTCAGGATATCGATCGTAAACTGAGTGGATATGGTGGTGTACGCTTTATAAATGCTGCCGACATTGCATTGAAACTCGGTAATATCCGCGTGGTCAATATCATACTTCTAGGCGTGCTTTCAACCTTTTTGGATTTCAAAAAAGAGTCCTGGAAAAAGGCAATAAGCAATAATGTTAAAGAGAAATTCGTAGATCTGAATATCGCGGCATTTGATCGCGGTCGCGAACTCGTAGGTTGAATCACTTCCTTGATCCTTAAAAAGAAGAAATCAGCAAACCAAAAGCAAAAGGCCATTTCAGTGAGAAGATTAGTTGCCGGCGATGAGATTTTTGCGCGGCGGGCAATCCACCGGCTGAAATCAGAGACACCGGGGGTTATTAAGGAGAAGCTTAGAGTAGGTCACCTTGAACATTTCTTGAGATGTGACCGCAATTACTTGTTGGTTGCCATCATTAATGAAGAACCGGTCGGTTTTGTCCTTGCGTACCGCCTGATGAGGGTTGACCGAAAGCAGGATATGATGCTGTTCTACGAAGTCGTAGTTGATGAACAGTACCGAATGCAGGGTGTGGGCAGCGAGCTGATAGGTCTCTTGAGACAAATATGCCGCGAAGAACGAATAATGAAAATGTGGGTTTCAACAAACAGGTCCAATGCGGCGGCAATGGAACTGTACAGCTCAACCGGCGGTATTGAGAACGTGGAGGGTGATGAGATTTCTTTTACATTTATACCGCCCTTTTAACAGCTAGCATGATACTGAGCAATATCGTCTTCAGCTTATTTGACAAACGTAGCCAACAGATCGTTCACGAATGCGCGGAGCTCATGGTCCGATCCGAACCGTGGGTTACACTAAAGCGCAGCTATTGTGACGTAGTAGACATTATCAATGATAGTACGAGTGAAGTACATGTCGCGCGATCCGATAACCAGATCATCGGTTTCGCGATCATCAAGTTGCGGGGCGCGTTCGTTGGTTATATTCAGAGTGTCGTTATAGAACCAAAGCACAGAGGTCAGGGTATTGGACGGGCCTTCATTGAATACCTGGAGGAACGTATTTTCTGTGAACACCCTAATGTATTCATCTGTGTTTCTTCGTTTAACCTTGGTGCAAAGAAACTGTACGATAGGCTAGGTTATGAAACGGTGGGCGAACTAAGAGATTATATCGTCAAGGGATACTCTGAGATATTGATGAGAAAGAGCCGCGCACCGCTCACTGATTACATAGCCAAAAAGAAATGATCTCAATCGGCACGACGTTCAACTATGACATAAACCTGAATGAACAGCTGCCAATGATAAGGGATGCTGGTTTCAGTCATGTTTCGCTCGGCGCAAGGACTGAGCACTCAGGCTACCTCGAGAAGAACGGGCAGGAGACCATCCGCCGCATGCTGGTATTGAACGATCTGGAGGTATGCTCGATCCACACACCATTTGGCGCGGAAATTGACATTTCTTCACCACGTGCCGAGATCGCGGAGAATACGATACAGGTCTATAGCCGATGCATTGACGCAGCACTGTCGTTGAATGCCCGCGTTGTCATATTCCATCCTACTGCATACAGGCGATTTGACGATCTGGAGCATCGGAAGAAGAGGATCGTAGACAATGTCAAGCGGCTACTCGACTATGTTGACCAGGCGCCAGTGAGCCTGGCGATCGAAAACGATAGCTTCCGGCCAGCCAATGAGATCCTGACTTTTTCATTGGAGGTGATAGACGATCAAAGATACGGGTTTTGTTACGATTCATCACACGATAACCTGGTTGACCGGCCGCTCGTTTTGCTACGAGACTGGGGCCGTCGGCTCCTCACCACCCACATCTCTGACAATCGGGGCAAGAAGGATGATCATATGCTACCTTATGAGGGTGCGTTTCCCTGGAATGATTTTTGCCGATATTTTTCCGGAATTCATTATAACGGTATATTCTTACTTGAGGTGGAGATGCGGGAGTCAGCTTTTGGTTCGGCAAGTGAATTCCTTCGAGAGGCTTTCAATAGAGGCCAACGATTGTTGAACGCATGCCGCACAATATGAGTGATCAGATCCGTCAGTACCGCTTGGGCATCCTTTATACCACGGTCGCATTCTTCACCTGGGGCGTGCTGCCTTTTTACTGGAAGTTGCTGGGCCGCGTTCCTGCCTTTGAGATCCTTGCCCATAGGATCTTGTGGTCCCTTGTGTTCGTCAGCATTTTACTGTTGCTGCGAGGGCGTGTACAAGTCAGAGACCTGCTCACAGATCCTAGAAAAAGGAAATTCTTGTTGACTACCGGTGCCCTGATCGGCATCAACTGGTTCACGTACGTTTATGCTGTGAATAGCGAGCATATTGTTGAAGTGAGCATGGGTTACTACATAAACCCTTTGCTGAGCGTTCTTCTCGGGATCGTAGTACTCAAAGAACGGTTGAACTTCCTACAGGTGATCGCCTTTCTGCTGGCCTGTACGGGTGTTTTATATTTGACCATAGGCTACGGGAGATTTCCCTGGATCGCTCTGTTGCTGGCTTGCGCGTTCGCACTATACGGATTGTTTAAAAAGGTGTCGAACGTTGAATCAATGCCCGCTTTAATGTGCGAGACACTGGTTCTATTACCTGTAGCACTTGGTATAATATTCTATCAGATGTCATCCGGGCGTGGCGCTTTGTTCAGCCTGTCCGTGAGCACAGATTTCCTCTTGATCTTTGCCGGGGTGGTAACGGTGCTCCCGCTCTTCTGGTTTGCTGAAGGCGCCAAGAGAATACCGCTATCCAATGTGGGTTTCCTGCAGTACATCGCACCGACCCTGATGCTCCTAATAGGCATCTTTGTCTACAGCGAAACATTCACCACCGCACATTTGATCAGTTTCGGCTTTGTCTGGACAGGACTGGCATTGTATACGGTGACGCTGCTGCGGGGGTCAGGGACTCGATGAGTCAGTTGTATGCGGCGGATGATACTGGGGCGCACGATGCCCGAGCAAGAGTTTGGATTGTTGCAGCATTGACAGGATATGAGCAAGTCTATATAATTGACCACCTACAATGGCAAACATCGTCAAGTGCCGAGGTTTGGTTCTCAAGACCTTTCCATTCAAGGAGTCCAGCCTTATTGTATCGATCTTCAGTGATCGGCTCGGTAAAATAAAGCTAATGGTGAAGGGGGTGCGGCGACCCAAGAGCCGGATTTGCGGAGCCATGGAGCCGTTCAATCTCGATGAAATTATTTTTCACAAGCGTGAATACAAAGAGATGTATAACTTGAGCGACGCGGTTGTGATCGAGGACTTTGAAGATATTCGCAAAGATCCGAGAAGGGTCAACGCTGCACTCGTGCTTTGTGAATTCTATGAGAAAACACTTCCTTCCGAAGAAAGGGATAGCCAGGCTTTTGCATTACTGCTTTCTTTCTTGAAGAAATTGCGCAATGTGGACGAATCGGCAGTGCGTTCATTGGTTGTGAGTCAACTGTTAAAAGCGTTCTCTGGTGCCGGCATAATGCCTCACCTGGATGACTGCGTGCGCTGTCATGGCCTAGTGGGTGGAAATAACAGGAAGGTTGATTTCAGTGTAGCATCGGGCGGCGTTGTTTGCAGTAAACATCATGATGATACTGTCATGCTGTTGAGTCCGCAAACGATTGACGCACTAAAAGGGATATATGTTACGGAAAAAGCGTCTATTGATCGCGACGCTTTGAGTGAGATCGAGAGTATTCTTACTGACTACATGTACGTTCATCTGAGTAATCTCAATTTGAATAGCTTGAAACACCTGAAGTAAGGCCAAAGAACATATGAAGAACATAATCCTCAGTGGACCCCCGCGTATTGGCAAGACGACGATAGTGCGCGCCGTCGTCTCTAAATTGGGAGAAAATTGTGCGGGGTTTTGTACAGAAGAAATATTGGAACGAGAAGAGAGGGTGGGATTCAGACTTCTCGCCATGCAGAACAAAAGCTGCATCTTAGCGCACAGAGCCATCAGGGGTCATGTTCATATCGGCAAGTATGGCGTTGATCTCGAGTGCGTGGAGGATGTCGGCGTGGCGGCTATTAAGAAGGGGATAAAGGCCGGCAAGACAATAGTCATTGACGAGATCGGCAAGATGGAGTTATTATCCAGACCCTTCCGCCTTTCGGTACTCGATGCGCTCGATTCGAAATGCTCGGTCATTGGCACAATGCTCTTCAAACGCCACCCCTTTTGCGACAAGATAAGAGCGCGTAAAGATGTCGAGATCATTGAAGTAACTGAGGAAAACCGGGACACTCTCGCAGATATCATTCTGCAAAAAATCCAGCAATAGGCTTGTTTCTTTTCTTGAGAAACAAAACAAGTATCCTGTTAAAACGTGAAAACAAGGATTTTTTTGTTGTGCCTCTATTTTTCCTGAGGGGGCACTTCTTCAGGGAAGACGGTGAGGTTTAATAAATCCGTACCGCGCAGGAGAGTGATTGTGTATTCCTGTCCTGCCGGGTTCTCGTCAAGAAAGCGATGCAGTTCGTCAATGTTGGTGACGTTAGAACCGCCAATGTTCACGATAATGTCGTTTTTGCAGATCTTAGCTTGCTGGGCTGGGCTGTTGGGCGCAACATCAACGACGCCCACTCCACTCTCCTGATTCAACCCGGTAACCCTGGCTACGCGGCGCTGTATGGGAGCTGGTCGGGCTATGATCCCCAGGTAGCCACGACTCACCTTGCCTTTTGATATCAGCATCTGCGCGACACGTTTGACCGTGTTAATGGGAATTGCAAAGCACAGGCCCTGGGCTGGAAAGATAACGGCGGTGTTCATGCCGATGACCTGGCCGCGCGAATTCACAAGCGGCCCGCCTGAACTCCCTGGATTGAGCGCGGCATCAGTTTGTATGATGTTCTCAATGAGTCGTCCAGTCGTTGACCGTAGCGACCTTCCTAATGCGCTGATAACACCAGCGGTCACTGTGCATTGAAAACCAAAAGGATTGCCGATCGCGACTACGAGCTGGCCGACCTTGAGTTTTTGCGAATCACCGAGGCGTGCGTTCGGCAGATCTGAGCCGGGGATCCGCAGCACCGCGGTGTCGCTTGCAGGATCAGTACCTACGATCTGGGCATCAATTTTTCGGCCATCATTTAATCTAACTTCGATGAGGTTAGCACCGTGCACGACATGTTCGTTAGTGAGAACATAACCATCCGGTGTGATAATGAGCCCGGAGCCCGCACCGCTCAGTTCTTTGCGTACTTTCAGGACCCCGATATTGACTACTGCCGGGCTTATTCTTTGCGCAACACCGATGACCGTGCGCGAATACGAGTCAAGCAAAGAATCATCAGCTGACCTTTCGCCTTTTGGTAATTCTAAATTCTCAATTAGACTCTGCTCCGACATAGATTTAGCTGTTGTTTAGATTGTTTGGCCTTATTACTGGTTTAGCCGCGTAGAATTACATGATATCTTGTAGGGTCTGTGTTTCGGGATCGAATCTCACGTACCTTCTAAATGAAGTGCTGGTAAGCATGGGCAGGTATAAGACAATTACCAGGAAGAAACTGCCGGCGATCAATACTCTTACCGGGATGAATTCGGCAAGCACCCCGCCGGTGGCATAGGCAATGGGCATTAGACCTCCAGCAATGGTGGTCAGCAGTCCGAAGACCTTACCCCGTTTGGCTTGCGGCGTGGTCAGTTGCAGCACCGTGTTGATAAAGGTATTGAGAACGGCATTCACGAAGCCGGCGATAAAAACAAGGAGTGCCATGACCGGGAAATTCAAGGATACGGGCAAGAGCATCATGCTGACACTCATGACCAGATAACATAAAGAGAAGACTTTGAACCTTAATTCGGGTTTGACATTCACGATCGAGGTGAAAAGAAAACCGAGAAAGAGGCCGCCGGTGAAAAAACCCATGATCAAACCGTATAGTGCCGGCCCCAGATGTTCTGCCTGGTGGTACAGTGGCAGTATGAGCATGATGCCCATTACCGCGAAAAAATTGATGATACCGGCAGTCATCATCAATGTCCTCAACCCGCGCAAGTGCCAGACAAACATGAAACCATCTTTCATGTCTGCAAAAAAATGTAGTCTGGTTTTTTCGTGGACGATCTTCGGAACTTTTATGAAGATCTCGGTGATCGCGGAGAAGATATACGATAGACCATTGAACAGAAACATGAAAGACGCGCCGAGGACTTTGAAGAGTATGCCACCGGCCGAACCACCCAAAATACCCGAAGCAGTTTGAACAATACTGAAGACTGAGTTGGCCTGTACAAGTCTCCGCTTGTCGACAATATCGGGAATGATACTGCTCACCGCCGGGTTGAAAAAAGCACCGCACGCACCGATCACGACCCCAGCCAGAAAGACCATCCAGATTTGAATGAGACCGAGATATGAAGCCACACCGACGAAGACAACAAAAATACCCCGTATCGCATCCATGAGTACGAGCAGCCACTTACGATCGCTGCGGTCGACGATGACGCCGGCAAACGGCGAGATGAGAACGCGCGGCAGGGATGATGCGGCCATGAGTGTTCCCATGAGCGCGGTGGAACCGGTCAGAGCAAGGATCCAGAAACCCAGGGCGATCGAATATGCGACATCGCCTATTGCCGATACAAACTGCCCTTGCCATAAAAGGAAAAAATTGAAGTTCCAGAGCTTTGGTTTGGTTTTTTCAGTGGTTGTTCCTGTGACCTGGTCTTCTCTTGTCTCCAATTTAGCTCCTTAATGTTAATTCCAGTGCGAATATTGGTAGCAGTATATTGATTAACGACTGTCAGTCAATGCTGCCGTAACAGGTAGATCTTTATGCTGCGAACGATCCGATGAGCCTGATAGGTAGATGATGACCTACGCTTCGAGCGAGCGTAGCGGATCGAGGTGGGTGGAGTGTGTCAGTAGCTAACCGACCACCTTATCGATCACGCCGCCGCCGACAACCAGGTCTTGCTGGTAGAATACCACGGATTGCCCGGGAGTGATCGCCCATTGCGGCTTCTTGAATGCAACCTTCGCTTTGTCGTGACCAACCGGCTCGATAAGTGCCTCGGCGGGGGCTGAAAAATAGCGCACTTTTGCGTTTACGTTCATGCGTTCCTCGAAAGTGTCAAAAGCAATGAAATTGAGGTCAGTGACAACACATTCTCTCTTAAAGACCTCTTCTTTAGCGCCGATGTATATTGCATTTTTTTTCGTTTCGATTTTGACCACATAGTAAGGATATTTATGACTGATGCCAATGCCGTGGCGCTGACCGATCGTATAGTTAGTGATGCCTTTATGTTCGCCGACAACTTTGCCCTTTCGGTCGAGTATCGGACCTGGGTTTTCAATAGTTCTTTTCTTGAGCAAGGATGTGTAATCACCGTCAGGAATAAAGCAAACATCCTGGCTTTTCTTGCGCTGGGCAGTCGGCAGCTTGTGCTTCCGGGCCAATGCCCGCACCCGGTCTTTTTCGTATTCTCCCAGAGGAAATATGGTTTTCGATAATTGCTCTTGGTTGAGCCGGTAAAGAAAGTAGGATTGTTCATTCTTGTCGATGCCTTTCTTGAGCAAATAGCGTCCGTTCTTCTGCTCGGTGCCTGCGTAATGGCCGGTAGCGATATGGTCGATCCCCATTTCCTGGGCTTTCTGCATGAAGAGCCCGAACTTGATAACCTTGTTACATACCACACAGGGGTTAGGAGTGCGTCCCCTTTGGTATTCTTTGACAAAGTAATCTATGACCGCCGCTTTGTGTTCTTTTCGCAGATCCAAGCGGTGAAACGAGATATGGAGCCGTTCGGCCACGCATTCGGCAAGGTTAATGCTCTCTTTCTTTATACCTTCGAGCAGCATGATCGCTCCTGCTACGTGGAAACCCGACTCCTGCAAAAGCAGCGCGGCGACTGATGAGTCAACACCCCCGCTCATGGCAACAAGGATACGTTTTCCTTTTAATTTCCTACCCATTGTCGGATCCTTATGTCGGATGTATGTTACTGGAAATAAAAGCGGTCGTCAAGTACATACAGTGAACGCGAGGTCCAGACAGTATTTTCTTTTGTTGATATTGCTCATTAGGATATTGAATCTTGAATTTGTCTGGGATTTGAATATTAGGATTTAGGTTTTAAATGAGATCTAGGAATAAGATATAGGTTTGCATGAATGTTTGGGTAAGTGCTGGCAGTGCACGTGGGGAAGCGTTTGTCGAGTACGTAGTTGACTTCGCTGCTTTTTTAATATAATATATCCTATGAAATTGCCCCGAGGTCGCCCGATAATTGAGAATACGCGGTTGGAATTCATCAATTTGAATAATGTTCTCAGTGCGTCGAAACGGGAAAGAGCTCATCGTATATCGGGATACATCGCGATCACATACCCGGAAATCCTGGAGCTGATATTCCTGAACCAGGGCGAGCCCTTCAATGCTGCGCGGATCACTCAAGGCAGCCGGGAGATCGTTTCCATCAGCGAGATCGTAGAAAAAGCTAGAAAAGCCGCGACGGGCACCTTAAGTGAATACGCAACCGATGAGATATTGCTTAAATTGATCATTTCTTCGATCGTTCTGAAACCAGTCAGATCCCAGGTGGACTTGACGAGGATACAACCAAAGATATTCATTGAAAAACTCAAAAGCACCAGATTCAATGGTTTTATCTGGCTTCAGGCAGGCCGTGATGAATCTTTCGTTTATTTTGAGAACGGAGCAATACCTGGTTGTTATATTGCAGGTCGTGCAGACAGGACTCTTGAAGAGGAGATATATACTATCATGGCTAAACCCGAAACGAGGGTAGCCGTATTTGACCGCGTTGAAAAGACGATCGCCGAGCAGGCAACTCCTGCCCAGGTGGAGATGTTCTGTAAGATCTTCACCTCGTTGTTGAAAGGCTATGCCCACCCTTTGGGGCAATCTCTTGTTTTGCGCACGGCCTTGAGTTCAAAAACCACTGCCCAGAAGGAATTTCCTTTTATCGCAAGGTTCACTATAGAGTCAGATCTTACATTTTACGGTGAAGTTGTCGTGGAACCAAAACTGTTCGCCCAGAGCATGGCGCGGATGTTTGACCTGCTTTCTGAATCATTTTCAACCTTTTTGGGAAAAGAAAGCGAGGTGATCGCCAGGAAGGTCCTCACTGATTACCGCTTCGCTTTAAAATCCATGCAGTTCTTTGAATATACAAAGCTGAAGATTTGATGCCCCTCTTCATAGTCACGACCCCTATCGGCAATATGCAGGATATCACTCAACGTGCAATTGATACTTTGAGAAAAGCTGATCTGATCGCCTGTGAGGATACGCGGCGCGCCGGTCTGTTGCTACAAAGATACGGAATAAGAAGGAAGCTCTTGTCATATTATGAGCAGAATGAAAAGAAGCGGGTCCTTCAGCTTATTCAAATGCTGAAGGAAGGTAAGAATGTCGCTTTGATCACCAACGCCGGGACACCGCTTTTGTCGGATCCGGGTTTTGTTCTTGCCAGGGAGTGTTTGAGTCAAGGCGTTCAGGTTACCGCGGTACCTGGAGCATCGGCAATAACCGCGGCCCTCACGGTGTCCGGATTACCCTCTGACCGTTTTGTGTTCGAAGGGTTCCTGCCAAAAAAGAAAGGACGTCGGATCAAATCGTTGGAGCAACTAAAGCATGAAACGAGGACGATCGTACTTTTCGAATCACCCACCCGGATCATGCGTTTGCTTGAGGAGATACTGAAGCATGTTGGAGACCGCAGAGTAGCTCTGTGCCGGGAAATGACCAAGTATCATGAGGAAGTGATCCGCGGCCGAGTGAGTGAAGTCATGATAAATATGAGGTCCCCAAAGGGCGAGTTCACCTTAGTAATGGAAGGTTCTGGTGAATAAGATCAAAGAATTGGGCCGTAAATTCTTCGTCCGCCCGTTCGTTGCGCTGCTTATGGCTCTCAATATCCATCCCAATGTCATTACTGTTTCGAGTTTGTTGCTAGCGATTATCGCGTTCTTCTTCTACAAAAATGGAACCTTCTGGGCAGGAGCGATATTTCTTTTCTGGTGCGGCATATTCGATTCTTTTGATGGGGAGATTGCGCGGCGTAAGAACATGATTTCGAAGTTGGGGAGTTTTCTTGACTCGACGGTTGACCGAGTCAATGAATTCATTATCTATTTTGGGCTCTACTTCTACTATGTCGAAAAGGCCAGCTATGTTCATTTCTGGATCATCATTGCCATTTTTGGCTCAATGATGGTGAGCTATACCCGCGCCCGGGCTGAAGGATTGGGAATATCGCCCCAGGTCGGTATCTTTGAACGTTTTACACGTATCCTGTTGCTGATCATTGGTTCGGTTTTGGGACCGAAGTTCATGCCGTATGTCATAATCATCCTGGGTATCGGGACAATACAGACGACGTTGCAGCGGGTCATTTTTGTCAAGCAAAGGTCGAAACCAGATTGAGCAGACAGATCACGCAGCACCATAACGGCAATAACCGAGAGAGAGTTTTGCTCGTTGCCGTTGTTAGTTCGCGAACGGAAAGGTGGCGCGTGATACAGTCGCTTGAGGAATTGGCCAATCTTACAAAAACCGCAGGTGGCGAGGTTGTTGAGAGTTTCATGCAGATCAGGCAGAAATTCGAACCCGCAACCCTGCTCGGGATCGGTAAAGCCCGGGAATTGGCGGCAATAGGCAAACAACTTCAGATCGATCTTCTGATCTTTGACAGCGAGCTCTCGGCCGCGCAGATAAGGAATATCGAGGATATTGTCGGCGTACGCGTGATCGACCGGACAACGCTGATCCTCGATATCTTCTCAAAACACGCGCGCACAAAGGAAGCAAAGCTGCAGGTCGAACTTGCCCAGCTCGAATACCGGCTGCCGCGGCTGGTTGGCATGGGATTGGAATTCTCGAGACTGGGTGGAGGTATCGGGACGAGAGGTCCGGGTGAAAAGAAACTGGAAGTGGACCGCCGGCGCATCAAGGAGCGCATATCCACTCTCAAAAAATTGTTGAAGAAGATCGAGCATTCCAAAGAAGTGCAGAGAAAAAGAAGGGTCGACATTCCCAAGATCGCGGTTGTCGGCTATACAAATGCTGGTAAATCATCGCTCGTGAACGCATTGACGCGTGCAAAGCTGACAACTTCGGAGCAGTTATTTTCCACGCTTGATTCAAACACGAACGTGCTTTTTGTACCTCCCAAGTATAAAATGCTGATCAGTGACACGGTCGGATTTTTGAAGAACTTGCCCCATGATCTCATTGCATCATTTCACGCAACGTTGGCCGAGGTCCTGGAGGCGGACATGTTGATCCATATTGTTGATGCCACAGCCGATGATGTGGAGGAGAAGATCGCCACGGTAGATAACGTGTTGGCGGAAATAGAGTCGGACAAAAAGACCAGGTTTTTGGTCTTCAACAAGATCGATCGCTTGTTCGATGAGGAAAAGGAGAGGTACCAGCGCAAGTTCCCTGAGGCATTCTTCATCTCTGCAGCCAAGAATGCCGGACTCGATCTTTTGAAAGAATCCCTGCGCGATCATTTTTTCGCATGCACGGATATGCAATCTTGACCGGCGGGGCAAATTCACTATAATTGCATGTGGCTGACTACCTTGATGATGTGATCGGGCAGGATACCGCAAAGAGATTCATCCGTACAGCAGTAAAGAAGAACAATCTCTATAATTTTCTCTTGATCGGACCGCGTGGCGTGGGCAAGCGTATCTTTGGCTTCGCTCTGGCAAAGACCCTGGATTGTCCGTCCACATCAGCAAGTTTCCATCTTATTACGCCGATTCCCTCCAAAATAAAAGAAAAAGCAGACAAGATATACGAGTATTCAAAGAACTACCTGCCGGATAGAATGCTGGTTGAAACCGAAGACCGTGTTTCGATATTGATCGAACAGGTAAGGATGCTCGACGAGCGGTTGTTGCACATGCCCTTGGTCGGCAAGAAGCGTGTTGTTCTTATCCTGGAAGCAGATCGGATGACCGATGAAGCTGCGAACTGTTTCTTGAAGACGCTTGAAGAACCACCGATCGACACGGTATTCATACTGACCAGTTCAAGGCCTGAGTTTCTTTTGCCGACAATACGTTCGCGCTGCCAGATTGTGCGTTTTACGCATATGGGGCACGCGCAGATATCGAGTATCGTATACGAAGGCAGGGACGACTTCATGCTCGGTAGCCCGGGTGAAATACTGGCTTTGCGCGAAAGCGGCCTGGTGGACAATGTTATCGATCTGTTCAGAAAAACTCCGTTGAGTGTGAAGAGTGCCGCAGCTGTCGCATACGAATATCAGCGAAAAAATTTGATAGACCTTTACTACCCACTAATGTTACTCTACCGTCTGGCGTTCTACAGGCAATTGAATCTGGCAACGAATACCCGCTATGACACCGAAGTTGTCAAGAAGGCAAAGAGAGTCACCATGGACAGGTTGATCGATACACTAGTGTTACTGAATCAGAATATCTGTTTGCTTGAAAAAAACCCAAATAGACTGCTACATCTATTCGCTGTGATGTTGAGACTTCCATAAGTCACGCGATGGCAATTAAATTCATCTGTGACGCTATGCTTGGAAAACTATGTAAGCTCTTAAGAATGATCGGCGTCGATTGCGCATATTCTAATGAAGGAATGGCGATCCTCGTGAACGCGCGCAAAGAGGGAAGGGTCATCCTGACCTGCAACAGCCGTCTACGTCACAGGGAGAATGTGTTCTTTATCGAAGCTTCGCAACCCGCTAGCCAACTTCACGAAGTGGTAAACACACATGGTTTATGGGATGAGATAATGCCCTTCACGCGTTGCGTCATTTGTAATGAAAAGTTGGAGTCGGTTGCCAGGCAAGACGTGAAAGGCAAAGTGCCTTTTTATACCTATAACAACTTCAATGAATATGCCCGGTGCCCGCACTGTTCCCGGATATACTGGAAAGGCAGCCATTACAAGAAGATGATGCAAGAGATCGAGGAGATGTTGGATAGGAAAATAGGTGACAGCTGATGGTGCGCTTGAGGTTGCTAGCCGCGATCTCGGTGGTGGCGCTGGCTGTGAGTTGCATGCCCTACGCGGGCCGGCCGGGAAGGGGAAAACTGGTGCGGGTCGCGATCGAGTGCGGCGTTGATCAGGTGCGGGTCAATGGTGTAAAAGACAATAAATACTACAATGATTACCGGGTTGCACAGAATGAATCTTTTCCGTTTCACCTTGGAGCGAAGGATGGAAAGATAGCCGTCAATGGAAAGTATTACCGCGGCAGTCTGGAAGTGCGTAAGATCGACGGTAACCTGTGGGTGATCAATGTTGTCGATTTGGAATCATACTTAAAAGGCGTGGTGCCCTGCGAGATCGGCGGAATTTCCCAAAGGCAGATCGAAGCGGCAAAAGCCCAGGCCGTAGCCGCCCGTACCTATGCACGTGCCCACATTGGACAGTATGAGGAACTGGGTTTTGACCTCTACGCGACCGTCCAGGATCAAGTCTATAAGGGGATAGCCAGTGAGCGGGACTTGACCAGCAAAGCGATCGAAAACACTGCCGGCGAGGTGCTATTTTACAGGGACCGACCGATTGAAGCGAAATATCATTCAACCTGCGGCGGCCGCACCGCAGATTTTAGTGATGCATGGTCTGGCGATTCGCCGCCATATTTGCGGAGTGTACGCTGCAAGTATTGCCAGAATAGCCCGCACTATTCCTGGCACAAGGAAATGACAATGAAGGAGTTCTTTGCTCATTTGCGCAGCCGCCTCAATAAGATAAATATCAACTTGGGAATAGATGAACTGATCCATTCATTCCGATTGAAAAGAAACAAGGGGAGTCAGCGCGTGACGCACTTTGTGCTGGTGACGAGTAAGAAAGAATACACGATACCTACCTACCGCTTACGAACACTTTTCGGACAGTCCAATGATCCGGGCGGGCTTTTAAAATCCAGCTATGTATTCATCAAGACCAAGGGCGATAAGGTAATCATTGAAGGGAGAGGTTTTGGTCATGGGGTGGGCATGTGCCAGTTCGGCGCTCTGGAAATGGCGAATCAGGGTAAGAACTACCGTCAAATACTTTATCACTACTACCGCGGTGCGCGGATCAGGAAGATGCGCTAGCGTAGAACGTTCGTGTTGGCTATTCGATGAGGATGAAATGAATTATGATACGGGATCATACTGCTTGTTTCTGGATGATTAGTAGTACCGGCGTATTTGTGCATGGTCGATAAACGTAGAGGAGGTTGACATGTGTGAGTTTTGTACAAAGCATGGGGAGGGGAAGAAGTGGTACCTCCAGATAAAGAACTATGCTGACGAGTTGTTATATGAAGAACTTTCCACTACACAAAAAGATATCGTTAGGGTGAAAACACGTGTTGCGTACTTAGACGATTTGTTCGAAAACTTCGTAATGCCAGCAATCAGCAGTGTGTCAAAGGAGAAAGAAGAGCTGAGGAGCGCAGACCAGTTAACCGAACCTTCTGAAGTCCTGCCAAACGAAGAGACGTCTGTGGAACATCGGAAGGTTGAGCATTTTGGACAGATACTGCCGATTGAGGATATAGAGAAAGTCATAGATATAGCGTCTTCTATCACGAGAATGGCTTGTGGTTGTCGGTTCATTAACGCGGGGAAAAAAGATGAACGATATCACTTTGGTTTGATGGTGGATAAGAGGGGCACATTTGACAAGTTCCCCGATGCCGCTTCGTCGCTTGAGGTGCTGGATAAGGAAGAAACAAAGAAAATATTCCGCAAATACGACGAGCAGGGAATGATACACATGATTTGGACGGCTGTTACACCTTACGTCATGTGTTTATGCAATTGCGATCGTGATTGTAGTAATTACAAGAAATACATTGGGAAGAAGGGCACTCCTCGTTTCTTCCGGGCAGAATACGTATGCCAAGTAGATTTGAACAGCTGTAAGGGGTGCAGATCTTGTATGAGTCGGTGTCAGTTCGGAGCAAAGACCTACTCAGCTGCGCTTGGAAAGGTCTATATCGATCCCACGAGGTGTTTTGGCTGTGGCGTGTGTAGGGCAGCATGTTCAAACGATGCCATAGCGTTGATCCCAAGGCAGGAAAGCACGGAAGCCGCGAACGTATGGTTGGAAGATGCGGCGCAGTAGGGTTTAATAGGTTGATGCGATGTCATTTATGATCTCAAATCGCAATACCATAAGGCCCTCATTGTTTGATATTATGAAGGGACTGAGAAATCTCATATTGATATTCACAATTGTGGGCAGTTATGTTTATGCCGAGAAAAATGAAGGAGCGGGTATGAAGACACTTACGATCCGTTGGCAACGTTTGGTGGATGAAAAGGGCAAGACTTGTGAACGGTGTGCGGCAACAGAGAAAGAGGTTCGTAAAGCTCGGCAGGACCTCGAGAAATCACTCACGCCATTTGGTATGGCAGTTGCCTTGGAAGAAGAAGCACTGGATCCCGCGACCTGTGCAGAGGATATATCCGAGTCAAACCGTATATGGATCAACAACAAATCCTTGGAAGATTGGTTGGGTGCATCAGTTGGCGAGAGCAGTTGTGCATCCTGTTGTGCCGAGCTCGGTACTGATGTCGAGTGCCGGACGGTCATCCATGAGGGAGAGATCAATGAAGTGATCCCGATAAACTTGATAATCAAAGCCGGGTTGATTGCGGCTGCCCAACTACTCAGTGTGGAATCAAACGAACGATGCTGCGATGAAAAGCCTGCAGGCGCGGCGCCTTTTGGCAGTTGTTGCCCGAAAGGTGGTCCTGAGGCAGAAGAATAGCAATAAGAACCCCATCGTCTGATCTCATAATGTATACCAACCTGCTATATATTGTTAAGTTATACGCCTGCATAAAGGCGATATTTCGTGGTAAATTTCACACAAGGTTATTTCTCTGTATCTGGTGTTAGGTTTTGCTTTCCCTGGGGCAGAAGTTTAGAAGTTGGCGCCTGTCCCCGGATGGGCAAATAAGTACTTGACAAAATATGTTTTCTGATTATAATATATTAGACTTAAGTCTATAGGGGCTGAGACAAGTCTAGATGGGTGTTAGAATGGGTGTTGGCTTGAATCCAGGGTGGTTGAGATTAGAAGGAGAGAAACATGATATCGGCGCGTAAGGCGTATGCAATAGGCCAGATACTTAAAAAGGCAAACGATCTGGAGATAAAAGGCAAAATAGAAGACGCGATCGACGAGGTGAGGAAAGCGGTCGATATTAACCCTGAGGATGGCAATCTGTACAATAGGCTGGGCGATTTCTATCAAAAGCTGGATCAGACGGATGAGGCGATCGACAATTTCCGTAAGGGGGTTGAAGCATTCCGCCGGGACAACTTTCCGCGTAATGCGCTGGCATTGAGCAAGAAGATATTAAGGTACGATCCTGACGGTTTTGACATGTACTACACGATCGCTGACCTGCTGGTTGAGCTTGATGAGAAACAAGATGCCGCAAAGTACATGTTCGAATATATCGAAAAGCAGGCGAAGCAGGAGAAGAAAGACGAGGTGCTCAATGCGATCGAGTATCTGAAGAGCCTGGACATCAGGGATGACAGGATACAGGACCGGATCATCGATTGCTACAAGATGTACGGCAAGGAAGATGAAGCCGAGAAATTCGTTAAGGAAACCGCTTCAAAGAAACGGAAGATCGATGAAAAAACCGTAGCCGCGCTCCTCGAACAAGCCAAGGCAAAAAGCGAGATCAAAACCGAAAAAATAGATCAGTTCCTCAGCGAGTTCGATGGCGCGAGCGAACTGCGGGAGGATATCGGCCAGCTGGATGATACAGTAAAGGAAGTGGAGAATGCGGTCACTGAGTTGCGTAAGGCGATCCGTCTGGACGAAGTCGTTGTCGCACTCGACAAATCATTGACCGCCCTGTCTGCAGAGCAGAAAAAGGCGATCGAGCAGCTAAGCGAATCAATAGCCGATAACCTGGATCGGTTGCAGAAATCGATCAAAGAACTGGATCAGAATGCCGGCAAAAACACGCAGGACATGCAGTCAAACCTTGAGAAGCTGGGCAAAGCCCTCACAAGCCTGAGCACAAACCAGGCAAGCATTGCCAAGGAGCTCAACGCAAATCTTATAAACCTGGGGAGCAATTTCAATACTACGACGGAAAACTCGCTTAAGGTCGTGAAATCGATACTCGCAAATTACAAACAGGCGACCGATGAGATGATCCTCCGTCTTGATGATACGAAAGACGCGAACACAAAGCTGGTTGAAGCCAACGGCAAGCTGGTGTCGGCGAGCGAAAACATGAAGCAGGAATTGAGTGCCATGAGCGAGACGCTCTCGGAATTCATAACCAGCCAAGAAAATAAAGAGAAAAAGAGAGAACGCTACATAATTGGAATACTTGCGATAATAACAGTGATTTGCGGTCTGTTTGCCTTTTCGATTTTCTTCAGGTAATACGCTAGCTTTCAGTCCTTGTTTCCGGCATCACAAATTTGAGATCCAATAAGGAATCTAGGCTTTTGTTTCCTCTTTTGCCTTCATGCTGAGATAAGCATGGATGAAATCATCAAGTTCACCATCCATTACCTTGTCAACCTGGGCGGTTTCATATTCAGTGCGGTGGTCTTTCACGAGTTTATACGGGTGGAAAACGTAGGAGCGGATTTGGTGGCCCCAGGCAATGTCAGTTTTCTGCTTGTTCAGCTCCTCTAATTTTTCCTCTTCTTTCCGCTGATAATAGTCATATAAACGTGAGCGCAGTATCTTCATGGCGTTAGTCTTGTTTTGGAATTGTGAGCGCTCATTCTGGCACTGTACAACAATACCGGTCGGAATATGGGTGATCCTGACTGCGGAGGAGACCTTGTTCACATTCTGCCCGCCATGTCCACCCGCCCGGTAGGTATCGATACGCAGGTCATCCTCACTTATTTCGAAACTGACATCTTCAACCTCAGGATACACGAAAACTGAAGCAAAACTGGTATGCCTCCGTGCGTTGGCATCGAATGGCGAGATGCGCACGAGCCGGTGTATGCCGACCTCTGCTTTGAGCAAACCATAAGCATAATTGCCGATGACTTCAATGGTGGCATCCTTTATACCGGCAACCTCGCCCGGTAGCAGGTTTAGCATGTGATACTTGAAGTTCTTTCTTTCCAGCCAGCGCATGTACATCCGGTAGAGCATTTCAACCCAGTCGCAGGACTCGGTTCCACCTGCGCCGGGATGGATGGTGAGGATGCAGTTCTTGGCGTCATCTTCCTTGCCGAGAAGCAGCTTCAACTCAAGCTCGCGGATCTTGTTTTCAACCTTTCTTGCTTCCGTTGTTGCCTCGGCAGCCATTCTCTCATCGAGCTCAGGCAGTTCGATAAGTCCACTCAATAGTTCGATATCGGCGCCAATGTCCTTGAGTGATTGAAGCCAGAACTGCTTTTCCGTGAGTTCAGCCATCACTTTCTGAGCTTCTGTTTTGTTGTTCCAGAAATCCGGCGCGGCGGTTTTACCTTGGAGTTTTTGTACTTCTTTATCTAATTTCTGAAGGTCAAAGATGCTCCTTCAGATTTTCGAAGCGGGTCTGCAAATCTTTTATTTGGTCATACGTTACAGGATCGGTGCCCACTGCCTTCTTCATTGGCTACTCCTTGGTCTTGCGGGGTTTGGCATCCGTCTTTTTTGCTGCGTAACGCCTCTTGAACTTCTCGACCCTGCCTGCTGAGTCGACGATCTTCTGCCGGCCAGTGAAGAATGGATGGCATTTTGAGCAAAGGTCAACGCTTATCTTGTCGACCGTTGATCTTGTTTCGATCCGGTTGCCGCAGGCACACGATACTACACAGGGCATGTACTTGGGGTGTATCTTCTTTTTCATTGCTTTTCTCCCTATTTGTCAGAGGCCATTGATTCGAGGAAATCTTTATTGGTCTTGGTTCGTGCCATTTTCTCGGTCAGGAATTCCATTTGCTCTATCGTGTTCATTTCAGAGAGCAACTTGCGCATTATCCACAAACGATTGAGCTCAAATTCAGAAAGCAGCAACTCTTCTTTTCTCGTCCCTGATTTGTAAAGATCAAGGGCGGGAAAGATCCGGCGGTCCTGCAATCTCCGGTCAAGGATCAGTTCCAGATTGCCGGTACCTTTGAATTCTTCAAAGATCACCTCGTCCATTCGGGAACCAGTATCGATCAGTGCGGTGGCAATGATCGTCAAGCTGCCGCCTTCTTCTATGTTCCGGGCGGCACCGAAGAATTTCTTGGGTTTTTGGAGTGCGGTGGAATCCAACCCTCCGGAAAGGGTCTTTCCGGAATGAGGCACTACGGCGTTGTGGGCGCGTGCAAGGCGCGTCAGACTGTCCAGCAGTATGACAACGTCCTTTTTCGTCTCGACCAGGCGCTTGGCGCGTTCAAGGATGATCTCCGCAACTTCAGTATGGCGCTCCGGCGTTTCGTCAAAAGTTGATGATACAACTTCAGCATCGACCGAGCGCTCGAAATCAGTGACCTCCTCCGGTCTTTCATCAATGAGTAATACGATCAAGTATATTTCTGGATGGTTCGTGGTTATGGAATTGGCTATCTTTTGGAGAATGATAGTCTTGCCGGCCCGGGGTGGTGATACGATCAGCCCGCGCTGCCCTTTGCCAATGGGCGTGAACAAGTCGACAATGCGCATCGAGCGGTCGTTCTTGGCTTCGATCTCGAGATGGATACGCTCGTTGGGGTAAAGTGGCGTCAGATTGTCGAAGAGTACGCGTTCCCGGAATTCAGAGAGGGAGATGTTATTGATGTGCTCTATTTTTATCATTGCGAAATAGCGTTCGCCTTCACGTGGTGGGCGGGCGAGGCCGCGGATATGATCGCCAACCTTCAAGTTGAATTTCCGTATCTGCGATATTGACAGGTATATGTCATCCTGGCTCTGCAGGTAATTGTAGTTAGGCGACCGTAAAAACCCGTATCCTTCTGGGTGTATCTGTAGCACGCCTTCAACCGGGACAAGCTCAGCACGCTTGGTCTCGGCTTCGATTATGGCATGGATCAGATCGGGTTTCTTGAGGTCAGTAAAACTCGCAAGACCCATGTCCTTGGCAATAGAATGTAGTTCTGTTACCTTTTTCTTTTTAAGTTCATCTATTTCCATTAATCACCTTCCATTTGCGGTCAATTTAAGTATCGATAATCCTCTTAGTAGTGTGGTCCAATGATCTTCAATGATGACCTATGGGCAACCTAAATTGCTAACCTACTATATGGAATTATTCAGGATCATTAATCAAACTAAAGCATTATAATTGTATTTGAAGATTTGTCAATACCTTAGTTACAGCTTCAACATGCGCTCTATCGAGCCTAGGGCTTGCTGGCGTGTCGTTTCCGCGACATCGATCTTGTGTTCATTGTTTTCAAGCGCCCAGAGGATCTTCTCCTGGGTGGTCAGTTTCATATTGGGACAGACCGCACTCGGGCTGCCCGGGATGAATTCCTTGTCCGGGTTCTCCTTTTTCAGGCGGTGCAACATGCCTAATTCCGTACAGATTATGAACTGCCCGGCCTCGGATTCTCTGGCATAACTGATCATTTGAGATGTTGAGCATATCTTGTCGGCAATCTCCTGTACGTCCAGGCGGCATTCGGGATGAGCAATGATCTTGGCTCCTGGATAGTCTTCTCGAAGTGCTTCAAGTCGTTCTTTGGAGAAGACCATATGCGTTGGGCAATACCCAGGCCAAAGATGGAATTTCTTATCGGGCAGTTGTCGCGCAATGTAGGAGCCGAGGTATTGGTCGGGTATAAAAATGATCTCTTTTTCATTCAATGACCGAACGACTCTCACACCGTTTGCCGATGTGCAGCAGACATCGGACAGTGCTTTCACGTCCGCATTTGAATTCACGTAGCAGACGACTGCGGCATTCGGGTGATTCTTTTTCTTTTCCACGAGCTGCTGAGGCGTGATCATGTTCGCCATCGGGCAACCAGCATGCAGGTCGGGCATGATCACGGTTTTTTCTGGATTGAGTATCTTGGTGATCTCGGCCATGAAGTACACGCCGCAGAAAAGGACCGTTTCTTGAGCGATGTTCTGCGAGATCCGGGCCAACTCCAGTGAGTCACCTACTTGATCGGCAATGTCTTGTATCTCAGGAAGTTGATAATTATGGGCAAGGATTATGGCGTTGCGTTCCTTCTTGAGTGCAGCAATCTCTTTAGTGATGTCAGGCATTAAGACTAATCAACAATAGAAGCAATAGTGAGCATATAATTCATAGGGTTGACCGCGCGGTGGGAAATGTGTACTTCATAGTGAAGATGCGGTCCGGTGGAACGGCCGGTATTGCCTACATAGGCGATGACATCACCGCGCCTGATACGCATTCCTGAATTGACCCTGATCCTCTGACAATGACCATACAAGGTAATGAATCCGTACCCGTGATCGACCTCAACACAGAGACCATAGTCCTGTTTGTTGCCGGCATACCTGACGACACCATCCGCCGGTGCGACAATGGGCGTTCCGAGCGGAGCGGCAATATCGAGACCCTCGTGCATTTTGACCTGACCCGTGAAAGGGTCAATATGATAGCCAAAGCCGCGCATCATCCAACCCTGTATGGGCATGATCGACGGAGTGTGATCTCTGAGATAACTCTTTTCTTCAAGGTACTGAGCTAATTCGTTGAAACTTGATCTCTGCAGCCGGGCGCGGCCGACCAGATTGTCCAGGGTCTCGGTAACATTGGTCAATTCCTCTTTGATGTCCGGGGTGATATCTTCTTCTTCGAATGACGGTACGTAGCCACCAACGCCCATGTTGCGCAACTCGTCATCGATCGGATGTAACGGTGCATAACTTCGTAATTTTTTATCGAACAATTCCAGAGTGTCGATCAGAGTCTGCAGATTCGTAATTTCCTCGGTGATCCTGCCAATCTCTTTGCGCACGACACGGTTTTCATTCTCCACTTGTGACAACCGGCTACGGTCAACCTCTTTCTTTGCATAGCTGGTGAGGTTATAGGTGAATGAGACCAGGATAGCCGCGCACGCAATGAGCATCAAAATAAGATATCCGGACTTGATGCGCAGGTTGGTCGTTCTGTTGCCTTTGCCAGAAATGAAGAAGATATCCACGTATTGTCTCCAATATATTATAAGAGGCAGCCAGGAAAAGTCAAGTGAAAGGGCGTCACTGGTTCTCCATGGGTATGTTAATGCCCCTTTCACAGGCAAATCTAATGGCTTCTGGATACCCGGCATCGTAGTGACGGGCAATGCCGATACCCGGGTCATTGGTCAGGACGCGCTGGATACGTTTGTCCATGGCTTCGGTCCCGTCGCAAACCAGCACCTGCCCGGCGTGGATTGAATAACCTATGCCGACGCCGCCGCCATGGTGAACAGATACCCAGGATGCGCCAGATGCGGTGTTGAGAAGTCCGTTCAGGACTGGCCAGTCAGCGATCGCGTCTGAGCCGTCACGCATGCCTTCAGTTTCACGATAGGGCGAAGCCACGGAGCCGGTGTCGAGATGATCGCGACCGATCACGATCGGCGCTCTTATTTTACCCTGGCGCACGAGGCGGTTTATTTCCATGCCGAATCTATCACGTTCACCATAACCAAGCCACATGATACGTGCCGGCAGGCCTTGGAAGGGTATCTTCTCTCTGGCGAGCTCGATCCAGCGTCGGATCGAGGGGTCTTTGCCGAACATCTCCAGGACTTTCTCGTCAAGCAGGTGTATGTCTTTTGCCTCGCCGGAGAGCGCAGCCCAGCGAAACGGGCCACGCCCCTGGCAGAACAGCGGCCGGATGTATTCAGGAACAAAACCCGGGATCAAGAACGGATTTTCAACACCCGCCTTTTTTGCCTGGCCGCGGATGTTATTTCCATAATCAAACGCTACTGAACCCTTCTTCTGCATGCCGAGCATTGCTTCCATTTGTCTGGCGATCGATTCGAGCGCCCGTTTCTTGTACTCTTCGGGTTTTCGCGCGCGTAAGTCCAGAGCATCATCAAGACTCATGCCGTGCGGCACGTAGCCATTAAGCTCGTCATGAGCTGAGGTTTGATCGGTCAGAATATCGGGAATGATACCGCGTTTCAGGAGTAGAGGTTCGATCTTTGCTGTATTGCCAACGAGCCCCACGGACAAGGGTTTGCCTTTCTTGACCGCCTCGAATACCAGGTCCAAAGCTTCGTCAAGACTGCGGACCATCACGTCGCAGAAACCTTGATCGACGCGCTTCTGGATACGGGCAGGATCGATCTCGATATCGAGAATAGCGCCCTGGTTCATGGTCACGGCCAGGGGCTGGGCACCACTCATGCCACCCATGCCGCCGGTCAATACCCATTTGCCTTTTAATGACCCGGCGAAATGCCTGCGTGCGCATGCGGCAAATGTCTCGTAGGTTCCCTGAATAATGCCCTGAGTGCCGATGTAGATCCATGAGCCGGCAGTCATTTGTCCATACATGATCAGACCAAGCGCTTCAAGTTTGCGGAAATAATCCCAGTTCGCCCAATTAGGCACCAGTAGGGAATTGGCAATGAGCACGCGCGGCGCGTGTTCGAATGTTCTGAACACGCCGACCGGCTTGCCTGACTGCACCAGCAGCGTTTCATCGTTCTCGAGTTTCTGTAATGAATCAACTATTGCCTTGTAACATGCCCAGTTGCGCGCCGCCTTGCCGCTACCGCCGTAAACGACAAGCTCTTCCGGCCTTTCCGCAACCGCGGGATCGAGATTGTTCTGGAGCATGCGCAGTGCCCCTTCTTGCTGCCAGCTCTTGCACGATATGCGTGTACCATGGGAAGGAGAAACTGGTCGATAAGCGAACTCTTTAACGGTCTTGGTCTTCTTCATGAAGCCTCCTGATTCATTCTACTGCAAATAGGAACAATGTCAAGCTGACCAGCAAGAAGTGGCGACAGGGAGATATGGAGAAGGGCGGGATTTCGAATTTGGAAAAGCGAATTGCGGTTTGCTTCACAGATTGATGACGATGATAGAAAGACAGATTACAATGATAACCAGGAAGCCGATCAGAAGATCAGCAGGTAGGATACCAGAACACCAAAATACCAGGTGACGTATTGTCTTTTGGCTTTCTGATCTTCTGATTTACTGATAGGCCGCCTGTTGGTATTCCGATCATCTGGTCTGCGATTTTTTGCCTCAGGCAGAAATGGTGCTGTTGTTGACTCAAAGCTCGAAATATGTATAATTCGCATGATGAAGGAGTTGTGGTTTACAGCGCTGTGCTTTTATGCGGCCTGTGGCCTTTCGCATGAGGCAAGGGCAAAGATGATCCTCGAATCTGGATTGGAGGATCCATTACCTATCATACGCATTCATGCAGCCGTGGGATTGGATGGCGAATCCGGTAAGAAAGTATTGATCGAAGTGCTACACAATACCGACAGCGACGTTATTGCCGCGGCGCTAGACGCTGCGCTCCAGAACGCAAATCTTCTGCCGGATGCGGAAATATACCGGGCATGCTCGAGTGCGAACCCTTCGGTCCGTGAGGCGGCATTTCGGCTCACGCTCGAAAGAGAAGAGGCGGGCATGCGTCAGCTGTACATACAAGGCACGCAAGATGGGGTTGCAGAAGTTCGCAAAATATCTTATGTCGGATTGGCAAAATTAGGTGAAACTGAGATTTTGGAGCGCGGCTTGCACGACCAGGAAGCGCGCGTTCGCATCGCGGTCGCAAGAGAGGCTGGCAAGCAAGGCTTCGCTGGTATGTCTGAATTCATCAAGGAAGAACTGGCGAAGTCAACACCCGACATGCTCGGAGCCGGGATAATTGCTATGGCTGAATTGGGTGATACTGCCTCGGCTTCCTTGTTCAGGGGTTTGCTCAGGGAGAGCACAGGAGAGTTACGCATTGATGCTGCCGAGGCGCTCTTGATCATCGGTGATGACACCGGAGTCGACATATTGAAGAAATCCTTGAAGGCGAATGACCCTTTTGTACGTATCCATGCCGCTTCTGTTTTCACGAGACATACCATTCCCGGAACGACGGTTGCACTTGAGTCTGCACTAAAAGATGAATTCGTGAACGTGGCGGTCCTGGTTCTGAGAGCATTGGCCGAACACGATGCCCCGGGTCAAAGGCAGCAGTTTATTGAGCTTATGGATGCACAGAATCCCCTGCTCCGTATCGAGGCCGCCGCTGCGTACCTGAGGAGTCTCGATGGGGCTTAAGCTGTATAACACATTGAGCGCCAAACTGGAGGAATTCATACCGCTTTCTGATCCGGTAAAGATCTACACGTGCGGATTAACGGTTCAGAGTGAACCGCATGTTGGTCATATCCGCGCGGCACTGGTGCGTGACATTCTAATGCGCTGGTTGAAATTTCTTGGCCACAAGACCGTTGCCCTTGAGAATTTCACGGACGTTGATGATAAGATAATCGAGAAGCAGAAAGAGTTCAAGAAGGATTGGCGGATGATAGCCCAGGAGCATATTGATACTTACTTATGGGCGTGCGATGCATTGAATATACAAAGGGCGACGTTCTACCCCAGAGCTTCACAACATATGGAGGAGATCATCCGGCTGGTCGAGGTGCTGATCGAGAAAGGTTTTGCCTATGAGAAAAAAGGGGATGTGTACTTTCGCGTGCGCAAGTTCCCGGAGTATGGTAAGCTCTCCAAAAAGAGCATTGATGATCTGATGGCCGGAGCGCGAATCACGCCTACGGATGTCAAGGATGACCCGCTGGATTTCGCCCTTTGGAAGGCGTCGAAACCGGATGAGCCATACTGGTTGAGCCCCTGGGGCAGAGGTCGTCCTGGATGGCATATTGAATGCTCGGCAATGTCAATGCGCTACCTGGGAGAAACTTTCGATATCCATACTGGAGGCGAAGACCTTGTCTTTCCGCACCATGAAAACGAGATCGCTCAGTCGATCGCGGCAACTGGCAAACCCTTTGCCAGGTACTGGTTGCACAACGGCTGGGTCACCCTCACCGGAGAAAAGATGTCGAAATCGACCGGTCACTATTCTCCTATAAAAGAGGTGCTCCAGGATTACTCGGCAAATGTGATCAGGATGTTCATGCTCAAAACCCATTACCGGAAGCAGCTTGAGTATGCTACGGAAAGACTCGACGAGGCTAAGTCGGCTCTGGCGACCATCCGTGCTTTCCTGGATAAAAATTCCCCGGTCGCCGACACGAACGAGCCGCTGAAAATCGACGAGTTCACCGATGCTATGAACAACGATCTGAATACATCACGAGCGCTGGGTATTGTTCACGAACTGATCAACAAAGGCTATGAAACCGCTGATCCAGAGATCGCCGCAGGTGTGAAATACTACTACACGCTTCTCGGCTTCACTGATGAAACTGTACTTGAAGCAAGTTTCGGCGATGTGATGCAGATACTCGGCGAAGTCAGGGCAAAGTTGGGAGAGAAGAACAAGCAGAGCCTGCTGCACGACATTGCCGGTGATTTCTTAGAGATGTTCGAGAGCAGAGGCGTGAGGAGTGTGCGTCCTGCCGTGATAAGGCTCTTGTTGTCGATCAGGGAAAAATTGAGAGATGCTAAGGATTTTGAACTTGCTGATTACATCAGAGATCGGCTGCGGGAGAGTCACATAATAGTCGATGATCAAGGTGCCAGCGGAAGCACATACCGCGTGGAGGTGCAATGATACAGGCAACCCAGATAAGAAAGGGCATGCTGCTCAAGGTCGATGATGTTCCGCACCTGGTCATGGAGGTCACGCACATAACGCCCGGTAATTGGCGGGCGATGGTGAACTGCAGGTTGAGGAACCTTGCGACCGGAACGACCAAGGAAATACGGTACCGCTCGGCCGATCGCATTGAAGAGGCAGAGATCGATCAAGTGGAGATGGAGTTTATCTACTTTGCCGACAATAAGTATTATTTCATGAATATTGATAATTTTGAGCAACTTCCGCTCGACGCCGAGATCATCGGCGATGCGGTGAAATTCCTTAAACCCAATATACATGTCCGGGTCGAGTTCTATGAAGGAAAACCGTTCGGGGTGATCCTGCCCAAGTACATAAATCTTAAAGTGCTTGATACCCAGGCTTATATGAAAGACGCGACTGCACAGGCACAGTCAAAACCGGCCCGGCTTGAGGGCGGACATATCTGCCAGGTTCCGCCCTTTGTTGCGGTCGGCGATTTCGTTAAGGTCAATACCGAAACCGGAGATTATGTTGAACGGCTGTAGCACATTGACCAGGTGCTTGACGCGGTGCGTTCTTCCAGGGAGGAAATATGGCCGATGAATTACAGACTGAGATAAGGAATATCGCAGAAAAGATACCTGGTTGCCGTTACGTGAGTCTTGTGGGTTACGATGGGATTCCGGTCACCCAGCATATCGTGGATGCCCATTACGACGTGAATGCTTTTGATGCTGAGATTTCATCGATCATGCTGGTATCTAGGGAAGTTAAAGAGAACCTTGCACTCGGCGACGAACGTGAACTGATATGGCTGACTGGGAATTCATTTTTCATCATCCAGCCGGTCGGCGCCGATTATTTTGTGTATGCCTGTCTCAAAGAAAGAGGATCGAATCCGGGCGCGGCGCGTATCGCCCTTAACAAGGCGAAACAGAAGGTATATGATCTGATCTACCGGGAAATGTAATTTCCTGGGTAGCGGTTTTCAAAGACCTATAGAATATATCTGCACCATTGCAGAAGTCTGGCTACGGCCAGGCTTTTTTGTTTGAAGACTTTTAATGCAATGGTTGCAGTTGGTGTGAAACGCAAGTCATTGGAGATAGGAGGCGAAGATCAGACGTGTGGCTGTCAACATACTACTCTCGGTAGTGGCGGGTATAGTACTGCAGGCGACATTTAGCATTTCATTGTTGATCTATGTATTATTCGCCGTCGTCGCGATCGGGCTGTCTTTCTGGGAGCGCCGCTTTCTGTATATGCTGTTTGTCGTACTCTCAGCAGTGAACCTGGCTTTGCAGGTTCCCGGAAAGATGGAATATGGCGCCCGCGATCTGACCTTCTCGGGCATTGTTGTTGGCGAAGACCAGTATGAGCATTTTGCCAAACTGCGGATACACATCGATAATGTCTGCAGCAGCCGCGACACGATAGATCACCGATGTCCAGTTGACTATTACACGTTCAAGCGGGATGTTTTTCTTGGCAAGAGGCTTACGATAAAAGGACGGATAAGGCCGTCCCGGTATGCTCACCGACCAAATATGTTAAGCGGCACGGTCGTCTCGACGTCGGTTCCAAAACACGTTCTCGGCACGGTATTCCAACCTGTGCGGAATTACGTTGATGTGCTGCTGCAACGTTCATTCAAGAATGAGCAATACTCGATTGCGAGTGGTCTGACATTGGGTGGTAGCGGTCGACTGGATAAGGAATTGAGGGATGTCTTCAGCCGTGCCGGCATCCTGCACATCCTTGCCGTCTCTGGTCTCCACGTTGGTTTTGTCGCGCTATTTCTGGGTCTACTCCTTCTATTTGTGCCGATCGACGGGCGACTGAAATTCGTTCTCATCATACTCGGTCTGTTCGTGTATGCGGGGGTGACCGGGTTCCGTCCAAGTGTTTGCCGGGCAACACTCATGGCTTGTCTCTTTGGCCTTGCCCGCGTGCTACAGAGGAATGTCGGCCATAATCATATCCTGAACATTACCGCGATCGCTTTTCTGGTCGCCAGCCCGTCGCTGTTTTTCGATGTAGGTGCGCAACTTTCTTTTGCCGCGGTATATGGCATTCTGTATTTATATCCGAAGATCGATGTGCTGTTGAGTAAGAAAGTTCGGAACCATTATCTGAAACTTGTGCTCAGGACGATGTCGGTATCATTCTCGGCACAGCTTTTTGTTGCACCTCTGCTGGTTTTTTATTTCCAGCGCGTGCCGGTCTATGCCGTTTTGAGCAATCTCCTGGTCGTGCCGATTGCGGCGCTCATAATCTTCTTGCTCTTTATTTGTTTTCTTGCGGGCACATGCTGTACCGCCATTTTCAATGTGATAACGCTGCCGGTCAGCATGTTGATCAATGTGCTGATCATGCTTTCGAGGTTTTTTGCGGGCATGCCAGGTTCGAGCGTGCCGGTGATAATTTCACCGCTTTTCATCATGCCCCTTTATGTTCTGGTATGGAGGCGAGCAAGGAGATGGTTTGCGTGGATAATGATGGCCTTGCTTGCGGTTCATTCCATCGCTTTTTCAGTCGAGTGCCTGAATGTGTGCGTGGCAAATGACGGTATTCTGCTGACAACACCGTACGACGAGACCGTTCTCATTACTGGAAAGAGAACGGCCGTGCTGCAATACTTTGTAGAAAGGCAGGGCAGAAAAGAAGTGGACTACCTCGTGGCTCCAGAAAGGAATGTTGCAGTGAAGAAGGGCTACGTACAAACGCCAGGCAAACTGCAGTTCAGAAATATCTCACTCGGTGATCTACAGATCCGTGTCTCGAACCATGTGTCATTGAGATTTCGTGACGTTGATATTGAGTGCGACGATGAGTCGTTGCAGCTAGCTGGGGAAGGAGCAGTAGTCTACATGGTGACGAATGGCAGGGAAAAAGAAGTATTGCATGCGTCTGCCAACTTGTCGATAATCGACAGAATGGTACTGGATGTACGGTTGATCATTGCCCGGTTAAGACTGCTACTGTAGTATTTATTCCAGACTGCCTACAACTTTCTCGACTGCTCGTAGTATCTCACATGATTTGACGAGCTCTTTCATCTTGTTGTGGTCGTCATACAGGGGCCGGTCAACATCAAGATGCTCGACGTGTTTCCTGATGGCTTTTTTTGCCGCCGCCACGCCATCGCCTGGTTTGAAATCGCGAAAATCCAATGCCTGGGCAGCGGCCATGAATTCAATACCGAGGATCCCGTAGGCATTGTCGAGTATCTGAGCGTTCTTGAGTGCGGTGTTCATACCCATGGAAACGAAATCTTCTTGGTCGGCCGCCGCCGGGATGGACATGGTCGATGCCGGAGCCGACAGTATGCGCTGTTCGACGATGAGCGTATCTGCCGTGTACTGACTTAGCATGAGACCGGAGAACATTCCCGCGCCTTTGGTCAGGAATGCCGGCAAACCAACACTCAGATTCGGGTTGGTCATGCGGTTCATACGCCTTTCCGAGAGAACGCAGACCATGGTCACGGCCGCGCCGATCATGTCCATGGGCAGGGATACAGGCGTGCCCTGGAAATTTGCGCCGGTGATGGTTAATTTGTATTCGGGAAAGAAGACCGGGTTATCACAGCAGCCATTGAGTTCTATTTCCACCTGTTTTCTCGCATAAGCAACTGCATCATGGGCAGCGCCGATCACCTGGGGCGAGGAGCGCATTGAATAGGCATCCTGAACCTTCACCTTGTGCTTACCAGTGAGCAAGTCACTGCCTTCAATACACTTCATCAATGCGCGCGCCGACCTGACCGCACCGGGAAAACCGCGCGCTTTGTGTAACCGGATATCATAGGGTTTCAGGTTAGCAAGCAGCGCCTCCAGCGTCATGGCACATGCAATCTCGGCCTGCTTCAGCCAGCGGTTGATATCAAACAACTGCAGGGCGCTTATCGCAGTGATCACATTGGAACCGTTGATGCAAGATAAACCGTCGCGTGCCTGAAGACCGGGGATCTTGATGCCGGCTTTGTCCATGGCGGCTTTGCCGGGCAGACGTTCACCCTTGTAGAATGCTTCGCCTTCGCCCATCATGAGCAGGGCAATCTGCGACATAGGAGCAAGATCGCCGCAAGCGCCTACTGATCCTTTCTGACAGACGACCGGTGTTACACCTTTATTGAGCATCTCGGCATAGGTGAGTGGTATTTCTGGACGGCAGCCTGATTTGCCTTTGCTCACGACATTGATGCGGCTTGCCATGGCACCGCGTATGTGTTCAATGGGCGCAGGGTCGCCAATGCCCGCCGCATGATTATAAATAAGGTATCTTTGAAATTGCTTTACTTGTTCGTCAGTGAGAACGACCTCGGACAATTCGCCGATGCCGGTGTTGACACCGTACATGATCTCACGTGTTTCAATCTTATCTTCCAGCATCGCACGGCATTCTCTTATTCTTTCAATTGATTTAGGTGCGATCTCCACCTTTTCATTATTGCGAGCGATAGCAACGAGTTTTTCGATCGTTAAATGTTCACCGTCCAGCACAATTGCCATAAATTCTCCTTTGTTTCCGATATTGAAATCTGTAACAAATATTCATTGTCATTGAGGAACAGCAAATAGTAGCCAAATTCGGAAAAAAGTCAACGCTCATACTTCTGATTGGACCGATATCTCATGCTCTGACAATCCGAGAATTGCCAGCATGACGGATCGATGGTCAGGTGCAAAGCCTTCAGTTACGAAGGCCTTATTTTCACGCCTGCTTGACGCTTGTTTCCTCTGCTGTTATACTGTCCGGATGAAGTGCCGGCTATGCAGGAATGATTCGACGATATCCGAAGCCATGCCTTATTGTCCGGACTGTATACGCGGCAGGTTTGAGGAGATTGAAGAGCATATTGCGGAGACCCATGGTGCAACACGAAAAGCATATGGATTACCAGAGACTGTCCCCGAATACGTGGCCGGCGTTCGGTGTCAGCTATGTGTCAATAGATGCAGTATTGGTGACGGTGATTTTGGCTATTGCGGTGTACGGCAGAATGTTAAAGGCAAGCTGATTGGACCGAATAGAGAATGGGCTTACGTTGACTGGTACCATGATCCCTTGCCCACGAACTGTGTTGCGGATTGGGTGTGCGAAGGCAGTAAACAACTTGGTTACACAAATCTGGCAGTCTTCTATGAGGCTTGCACATTCAACTGTCTCTTCTGCCAGAACTGGCATTTTCGCGACCGCAAAGATCGAGCGAAAACAGAGGAGCTGGTCAGAGCGGCTGACGCAACAACCGGATGCATATGTTTCTTCGGCGGTGACCCAACGCCGTTCGCATTAAACAGCTTGGAAGTTGCGGCACGGCTGAAAGACAAAAGGAGGAATTTCAGGATCTGCTGGGAAACGAACGGGTCGATCGCACCCGAGTACATGAAGAAATGGGCCGGGTTTGCGCTGGCGAGCAATGGGTGCATTAAGATCGATCTCAAGGCTTATAGCGAGAAACTCAATATCGCGCTGTGCGGTACGTCAAATGAAAACACTAAGAGAAATATCGAAGCGGTTGCTTGGTATATGGAGAAGAGAGCAAAATTACCGGTGCTCATAGTAAGCACACTCTTGATACCGGGTTATATTGACGAAGCCGAACTCAATGCAATGGCAGAATTCATCAGTGCGATCAATAAAGACATACCTTGGTCGTTTCTCGGGTTCCACCCGCATTTCCGGTTCGAGGATATGCCGTGTACGACACGCAGGCAAGCTGATACGGCTTTATCGATTGCAAAAGCGCATGGGATCAAGAACACACATCTGGGCAATATTCATCTGCTGCAATGAAAGAGTGGGTCACGAGGCGCAAAAGTATAAAAAGTGCATGCCTGTCCCCATTGAATATTATGCAATTTCATGTATACTGATTCCAAGTCATGAAGAAAACATCGAGGAATTTCATTTCCATTTTCCTCAGTGACGGCATCACGCGGATCATCGGTTTCATCGCGATCGTTTATATTGCGCGTGTGCTTTCAGTGGGCGGGTTCGGCCTGATAAACTACGGTTTGGCATTCATTAGCTACGCACTTCTGTTTGCCAATCCTGGCCTGACCATAATCGGTGCGCGCGAGGTGGCAAAGGCGCCGAATGAACTCCGCTTCATCGAAGAAACCTTAACTTTACGCCTGGTGCTCGCGATCCTCATTTTTTTGATCTTTCTCTTGGGCACAAGGTTCATTCCCGGTGATAGCATAACAAGGAACATAATCGTTATCTATGCACTCGCGCTCTTCCCGTTCGCGGTTCTCTTAGAGTTTGTTTTTCAAGGCCGGGAAGAGATGGGCTGCATCGGCGCTGGACGTGTAATTCAGTATTTTGTTTACCTGGTGATTTTACTGCTTTTCCTGAACCAGGCGCGTGATGTTATGGTCGTGCCGGCCGCCTTTGTTATTGGATACGTGGTCAGCGCCGTCTTTCTGTTCGCAGTCTTTATCAGCAGATACCGATCGTTTAAGTTCAGATTCTCAATTTCAAAATGGCGGACGATACTTGGCGCTTCAATACCGGTCGGTCTTGCTGTAATATTCAATCAAGTCACGATAAGTTTGCCGCCGATCGTCTTGGGAATTTTCAAGACAAACTATGAAGTTGGTATTTTTAGCGCGGGCTATAAGATTGTCTTTATGCTCTTGATCATTGAACGCGTTTTTTACTATGTGTTCTTTCCGATCTTATCCAAACAGTACAAAGAGAATCCAGAGAAACTCATCGGCAGCTTTAACTTTCTCACGCGTTTTTTGTTTATGCTAACCATACCCTTAGCGCTGGGCGGATTAATCCTCGCCACACCGATCACAGAGCTGATATATGGCAGCGAATTTCTGGGCGCGGTCAACGTCCTGCGTATCCTTCTATTGTATTTCATGATCGTACCGGTCAATACGATCTTTGGCTATGGACTCATCGCTATCGACCAGGAGAAAAAATTCTTCAAGATAATCACAATAACCGCCTTGATAAGTGCCGTGCTGATAATAATTCTGGGTATTAGGTTCAGCGTCTACGGTGCGGCGTTAGCCCTGCTTGTCAGCGAGTCGATAAGTATCGTATTGATGAAGGGGGCCTTGATGAAAAAAGTGCGTTTCGGAAGCGCCGAATATCTAGTCAAACCACTATTTGCCGCATTGTTAATGACCGGGTTCCTTTACATTTTGCGGGGGTGGCACGTTATCTTGTTGATTATATTCGGCATATTCATTTATGCGATTGTCTTGTATATGATCAAGGGTTTTGTCATGCAAGACCTAAAGAATATAAAAGATACCATTACTGCTGATTAATGGGTTGTTTTTTACCTGTTTGAACCCGTATGAAAAGAGAGCAAATAGAAAGGGCTGCCTCAGGCAGCCCTTTCTATCAAAAATGCAACCGGCGCTTACTGCAAGTCGAAGCTTGACAGCTCCTTTGAGAATTCGATGACGGTAGTCTGTTGGTCGATGACCATGAGATACTTAACAATGCCGACATCTTGTGCAAACCAGTCATTTTGCGTCTGGCCCAGTGAGACGTATTCAACGTTCCAGCAGCTGTTGTAGGAGCCAGCCGGGACAACAACTGTCTCCTGACCAAGGACCTCGGCGCTCAAAGTATCTGTTGTATCTGCGTATACGATCCAGGCATTGCCTCCCGCAAACGGCAATACAAGGCTCGTGTCCGGATCCGTGTCTGCGAGATCATCGTAGACAAAGAGATAGTCATCGGTCAGGAGAAGGTAGGTCGTGTCGACCGAGTTCGGTAACAGGCTATCCCATGTGTTCGTGGTGATTTGCTCAAGCACCTCGAGATTGTTATTCAGTACAGTGTCGCTCGTGATTTCAGTGATTGAGGTACCTGCTACCTGAATCGTGTCGATCGTGATCATTCTGTAGATCATGTCGTAGGTCCATTGATTCCCGACGGCCAGAGGCAGATAATCAGTCCCATCATGTTCGCCGTTGCAGCTGATAATCAGGACGACTAACGGCAATAACCACATCAGTTTTTTCATGAAACCTCCTTGTTGTTCTATGTGATTAGTTTGGATTGGGTGTATTATATACAACTGGAGAAAAATGTCAATATCATTGACTTTTGTTCGAAAATGGATATAATATAAATCTAGCGGATTTTTTTTTGACCTTTTCAGACAATTTCGGGTTGCTTGACCTCAAAATAGTCAGAGAAACAGGAGGCTTTATGAAAAAATATCAGAACTTTATTAACGGAAAATTGATGGATTCTAAATCAGGGCGCACATTCGAGAACCGCAATCCGGCAAACTGGGATGAAATCGTGGGCGTGTTCCCGAAATCGAGTGTCGATGATTTGAACCTGGCCATTGCTGCCGCCAAGAAAGCGTATATGAAGTGGCGCAGAATGCCTTGGCCCAAGCGCTCGGAGATCATGAGAAAGGCGGCCGAGATAATGATCCAGAAAAAAGAAGACGTAGCCCAGATCATGACCCGTGAAATGGGCAAGGTGATCAAAGAGACCAGGGGCGACATGCAGGAGGGTATTGATACGGCACTATATGCGGGTACCGAAGGTAGGAAGTATTTCGGCTACACGCTGCCCTCGGAGTTACCCCATAAGTCATGCATGACCAGACGGGACCCAATGGGTGTTTGGGGTCTTATCACACCTTGGAATTTCCCGATCGCAATCCCTTCATGGAAGATATTTCCTTGTTTGCTGAGCGGCAACACCGCGATCATAAAGCCCGCCACCGATACACCAGCAAGCGTCGGCGAGCTTGCTCAGATCCTGCATGAAGCTGGGCTGCCAGACGGCGTATTGAATGTCGTTTACGGCGGCGGCGGTGAAATAGGTGAAGGATTGCTGAACCATCCGGATATCGCCGGTATATCATTTACCGGGTCCTCGGATATCGGCATGAGGATCGGTGAAGTTTGCGGCAAAACACTGAAAAGATGTTCACTGGAGTTAGGTGGTAAGAACGGCCAGGTGGTCTTGAAGGATGCAAGCCTGGAACTGGCCGTTGACGGTGCGCTCTGGGGCGCATTCGGTACGACCGGGCAACGCTGTACGGCAACTTCGAGATTGATCGTAGAAGAGCCGGTATATGATAAGTTCGTGGACATGCTCAAGGCGCGTACTGAGAAACTCAAGTTGGGGAACGGCCTGAATGAGGATATTGATATTGGTCCGACCGTGAGCAAGTCGCAGCGCGAATCGATTCACTCCTATGTTGAGATCGGCAAGAAAGAAGGCGCAAAACTGATCACGGGTGGTGAGTTCTACACAGAAGGTGAATGTGCAAAAGGATGGTTTTACAGGCCTTCGATATTCATCGATGTACTGCCGACAATGAGGATCGCGCAGGAGGAAATATTCGGACCCGTGCTTTCCGTCATCAAGGCAAAGAATTTCGAAGAGGCAATGGAAATTCTTAATGGTACTGTGTACGGACTTTCTTCCAGTATCTACACAAATGATCTGAACCTTGCCCACAGGGCGATCGAACTGGCCGAAACAGGCATCGTGTATATTAACGCTCCGACGATTGGCGCGGAATGCCATTTGCCGTTCGGCGGCATGAAGCATACTGGCAACGGCCATCGTGAAGGTGGCTGGACCGCATACGAAATATTCACCGAGATCAAAACCGTCTATATTGATTATTCAGGCACATTGCAGAAAGCGCAGATCGACACATGGGACTGACCAATCCAACTACTATGAACAAGAAAAAAACAGCAAGGTGCAGTAACTCGAAACGGCCCAGTACAAAGAAGAAGGCAAAGGGATCCTATAGGAAACCGATGATCATTACTCCTCTGCCCGGACTTAGGGCACGGGAGGTCCTGAAAAAAGACCACAGATATGTATCGCCGTCGTACACGCGCGGCTATCCAGCAGTAATTGAACGAGGTAAGGGCGTCTGGGTGACCGATGTTGATGGTAATGTGTTCCTTGATTTTTCTGCAGGAATCGGTGTCGTTTCGACCGGACACTGTCATCCCGAGGTCGTTAAGGCGATCCAGGTACAGTCAGCAAGGCTGCTCCATATGTCAGGCACTGATTTTTACTACCCCAATCAAGCCAATCTGGCGGAAAAACTCGCGGAAATTGTGCCCGGCGCAAAGAACAAGAAAGTATTTTTCTGTAATTCAGGCGCCGAGGCAGTTGAATGTTCCATGAAGCTTGCCCGTTATCATAAGAGAAGGGCCCGCTATATCGCATTCACCGGTGCGTTCCACGGCCGTACGTTCGGGGCTCTGTCGTTGACCGCGTCAAAAGTGACCCAACGTAGGTACTTTGCGCCGCTGTTGAGCGGTGTCACGCATGTCCCTTACGCCTATTGCTATCGTTGTTCGTATAATCTGCAGTATCCAGCCTGTGACCTGGCCTGTGTCAGATATATCGATGACGTGCTGCTAAAGAAAGTGGTACCGGCAGAAGAAGTCGCGGCGGTTTTTGTAGAACCGATACAAGGCGAAGGTGGTTATGTTGTACCGCCACCAGGATTCCTGCCCGCCTTGCGCGCACTCTGCGATAAGTATGGCATCCTCCTGGTGAATGATGAGGTTCAATCTGGAATGGGCAGGACCGGCCGGATGTTCGCGATCGAACACTTCAATACCAAGGCCGATATCTACACTGTTGCCAAGGGTGTTGCCTCTGGGTTACCCCTTGGTGCGTGCATTGCCAATGCCGGCATAATGGACTGGGAACCCGGCTCACACGCTTCAACTTTTGCTGGCAATCCGGTGAGTTGCGCGGCCGCGCTCAAGACGATCGAATTACTGGAGAACGGTTTGGTCGAGAACGCCGCGCGTCTAGGTGAGATCGCCCTCGCGCGGTTGGCAGATCTGAAAGAACATTACGATTTCATCGGCGATGTTCGGGGCAAGGGTCTGATGATCGGCGTTGAACTGGTAGGTGATGCAATAACCAAGGAACCAGTCCGCGATCTACGCCATGCGGTCGTACTCGAGGCATTCAAGAATGGTATGTTGCTGTTAGGAGCCGGTGAATCTTCAGTACGGTTCATTCCTCCATTAGTGATCAATGAGGAAGAGTTGCATCTTGGTCTTGAGATATTCGAAAGGGCGGTGAAGAAGATTTTCCGGGTCGACTAAAAAAAAAGGGCCTAAAGGCCCTTTTTTTCAATTCTTTTTCCCTCAGTCAAGCAGTGGTATGAGGTATATGCCGTACCAGGCATCACAAGTGTCCGTTTTCTCCGGGTCATATTCACTCACCGCTACGAAGTGGAGCTGGACATTGGCGGCTTCCAGGTTATTGGCGATCAAATGGTTGCGCGCTGGTACCAGGGGCAGACCCACATTCTCGATTGTTGTCGTGTCAATGTTATTCGGGTCGACCAGGCCGTCGATCTTGGCATACAGGGCAAATGGATCGCCGATATAGAAAGTATCACCCGTGGCATCCACATATTCCCAGATCAATTCCTTTATATAGCAATCAACAGAGTTCCTGGCAACGAATTTGATCTCTTCGATTTCGGCAAGGTTGACCGTATCGCCGGCAAAAGTGTACCAGCCGATAGGATTCATGAACACGATTTCAATATCTGGATTGTCCTTTAATGCTTCTGTCGCATAATCACAGGCGATGAAAATGACGGCTAACAACATAACTGGCATTAACTTCTTCATCATTCCTCCTTTTCGATTTTGTAAATTTTATACAATATTTTAGATTTGTCAAGGCTTATTTTGTTATGACCGTAACGCTTGACTGGTTTATGAGTTACTATTTGAATTTCTTGGTGCGGCGTCTCTTTTGTTTATGGTCAAATTTGGGTTGATAGTCCTTGACAAAGACATCATTGAAATCGTAGATATCGGCAAAATCCTCGAGTTTATCTTCATCCGTTTTGCTCAATACCTTCTCGTTCACCATATTGATGACGATATTACCAAAGTCTATGGTCTGGGTGATGCCCCAGTGTTCGAAGACCATTTTGGCCATGGCGCCGTAGCGCTTCAAGGCAAGGTCTTTGATACCGTCCAGGAGCTGTTGGCCGGTTACATGTCCCGGTGCATGGAATTTGTGGCGCGTATGGTGCAGGGCTTCAAGAACGAATATATATGCCTCAAGCGCATAACGCGGGTCACGGGCGACAATATTCCGGAGATCTTTTTGATCACGCATAGAACAGGGGATTCACGACATCCCTTCTCGAATGACCTCGTGATCATGTGGAGGAAAAATGTGAAGTGTGGAATTCATGGTTTCCCGGTGTTAAAGATGTCCGGATCAGACTTTTCTGCGCCTCTGTGTTTGGGCTCTCATCCGGTCTTGCCCGTGTCCGGCGCGCTTGTCTTCTCTTGCTTCTTTTCAATCCGGACGCTGTTAGAGCCGCATTTAGGACACTGTCTCTCCTGCATTACTCCTTTGGTGTAGGTCAGCTTGAATACAGCACTGCACCGCAGGCATTTGAAATCCCTTTCTTCAACTTCAGCCATGAAAACCTCCGTTTTTTGGCCGCATTGTCCTATCGTCGTATGGTCTTATAGCCCTGAGACTATTTCTTCTTCTTAGTTCTTTCTTCTTCCTCGGTCAGCACCTTGATCGTGTGTTCGATCTCTTCCTTCGTGACTTTCTTCCTCAGTTGTTCGATATCCTGCATTGTTTTCTGGAATCTTTGTCCTTCGGCAGCACTTATCCATTCGAGGAGCAGTCTTTCCGGTCTTATGCCCCAGCGGTCGAATTTGTCCCATAATTTCTCGACCCTTTTCTGGGTCCAGCGGTTAGCATCGATATAGTGGCAGTCGACATAATGGCACCCTGATACAACAACCATTGGTGCACCTTTCTTGAATGCATGGAGGATGAATTTCTCATCCACTCGGCCGCTACACATTGTTCTGATGAGTCGCTGGTTTGGCGGATACTGCAATCGAGCACCGCCGCACGTGTCAGCACCTGCATAGGAGCACCAGTTGCATGCGAAGACGATTACTTTTTCATTGGGCTTCTCGGCAAGGTGAGCGTCGATCTGAGTGATGAGCTGTTCATCAGTGAAATGTTTCATGGTCAGCGCGCCAAAGCGGCATTCTGCCGCACATGTCCCGCAGCCCTTGCATAGCGCTTCGACATACGAAATAGTCTTCTTCTTCGGATCAACCGTGAATGCTCCGTACGGACATACCTTGGCGCAGGAAGCGCAGTAGTGGCAGAGATCAGTATTCAGAGTAGATGTGATCGCCTCGAGCTTGACTTTTCCGGCGGATAGCAATGTCTCGGCGCGTGCAGCCGCGGCACTTGCCTGAGTCACTGAATCCTTGACATCTTTTGGCGCTTCAGCACAGCCGGCGAAGTAGATCCCGATCGAAGGTGCATCGACGGGTTTCAGCTTGGGGTGCGCTTCCATGAAGAAACCATCAGGGGTTTTTGAGAGGGTGAGCAATTGCTGAACCTCGGGCATGTCAAGGCGCGGCGTCACGCCCACGGATAGGACCATCATGTCAAACTCGTGTTCTTCGATCTTGTTGGAGGTGGTGTCTTCGACCAGTACTTTCAGGTTACGTGTCTGGGGGTCTTCGGTGATCTCGCCAGGAATGCCCCGGACATAGTGCACGCCCGCTTCTTTGCTCCGCTTGAACAGATCTTCAAAACCTTTGCCAAAAGCCCGGATATCGATATAAAAGACCTTTGCCTGAATATCGGGATAGTGGTCTTTCAGGAGGAGGGTGTCTTTTATGGTATTCATGCAGCAGATGTTACTGCAGTAGGGCCTGCCTATTTTCTCACAGCGCGACCCGACGCACTGGATGAAGCCTACGGTCTTGGGACGCTGCCGGTCAGTTGGCCGGATGAAATGTCCGTCTGAAGGTCCACCCGCAGAAAGCAGGCGCTCAAATTCCATACTGGTGACAACGTTCTCGTACTTTGTATATCCATATTCTTCGAGTGACGTAGGATCAAAAACATCCATGCCCGTGGCTACAATGACAGTACCTACTTTGAACTCGATCTTTTCGTCTTTCGCGTCATAATCAATACATTTCTTATCACACTTGTCAGCGCACTTGCCGCAGGCGATCGGGTTTGTACCCAGACAGCTGTTCATATCGATCAGGGATGCTGACGGTACGGCTTGAGCGAATGGAATATAGATAGCCTTTCTTGACGATAGCCCCTGCTGGTATTCGTCAGGCACCACTACTGGACAGACCTTAGCGCAATCACCGCATGCGGTACATTGGTTTTCGTCTACATACCGCGCCTTTTTTAGTACCTCAACCTGGAAATTACCGACATAGCCCTTTATCGATTCGACCTTGCTGTACGTTAGCAGCCTTATGTTCGGATGTCGACCGACATCCATCATCTTTGGACCGAGTATTCATATCGCACAGTCCATCGTGGGATAGGTCTTTGCCAGTTTCGCCATCAACCCACCCAGCGAAGGTTCTTTTTCAACCAGGTAAACTTGATATCCAGCATCGGCCAGATCAAGTGCTGATTGCATTCCCGCTATGCCCCCGCCGATCACCAGTGTTGCTTTTTCCACCGGTATCTCAGTTTCATCCTGGGGCTGGAGAAAACGGGATCGGGCGACGTAGGCCTTCATGATGTCGCGTGCTTTCTCGGTCGCCGCCTCACGGTTTCCCATGTGTACCCAGGAACACTGTTCCCGGATGTTTGCCATGTCAACCAGGTACGGGTTCATACCAGCCGAGGCAACGCATTCTCTGAACGTCGGTTCGTGCATGCGTGGTGAGCACGCAGCAACGATAACCCGGTCGAGCTTCTGCTCTTGTATCGCCTTCTTGATCTCTGCCTGGCCCGGCTCCGAACACATGTAGCGGCTCTTTGTACTGTATACTACATTATCCGTCTTCTTCGCGTCTTCAACTATTTTGTCGACGTCGACTGAACCAGCGATGTTGGTACCACACTCACAGACAAAAACGCCTATTCTAAGCTCATCCTGCGGCATCTAAATCACCCCCTTCTTGTTTAAATTCAAAATCCAAAACAGGATCGTCATTCTACTTTCCTGTAAAAAGAGAAATGCACGAGCCCGGTTTTGAACATTCGGATTTTGGATTTTGGTATTGTTTAGTATTTCGAAATTCGTATTTAGGATTTGTCTTATGGTTGTTCATATTATGATTTATCCTTTATTTTTTCTATAACTTTGTCTGCCTTTATCCGGTGGGTGTGCAGGCCCACATCCTCAGGGCTAAGGCCCTGGGCCAGCCCGAGGAGTTGAAACAAGTATATGACAGGAATATTGTATGTTTTTCCTTTTTTCCGGGAGATCATTATCTGCCCCAGGTCAAAAGAGGAGAAACAAGTGGGACATACCAACCCCATGCAATCAGCGCCACTGGCTTCAATCGATGCGAATATGGTCTCGGTCATTTCCAGAGGCAGATCCTCATCCATGCACCCCTTGCCACAACACAAAAGCTTCTCTTTGTGGTCGAGGGGCTGTGCTCCCATCGCAGTGACGAAATCATCAAGGATACTGGGATAATCAGCGTCATCGACATGCATGATCTGGCTGGGTTTCAATATGTGACAGCCATAATGTATGGCCACGCTGATGCCTTCGAGCGACCTTCTTACGGATTTCTTTACCACATCGAGTCCAAGCGTGTCTCTGATCAATACGACTGCATGGTTGACTTTGACCTTTCCTTTGTATTCTTTATTTATCTTGGCCAGCCGTTTGTTGATCTCATCCTTTAATTTCGGGTCTTCGTCGAGTGTGTATTTGGCTTCTCTCAAAGTGGAAATACACCCCGAACACATGGTGATGACATCCAGACCCGTTTCCTCTGCCATGGCAAGATTCCTGGCGGCAATGGTCAACCACTTGATCTTATCCCGCGCTTTGAAGTAGATGGGGTCAGGACAACATGTGAATCCTTCAACATCAACGAGTTCGACACCCAGATTGGGTAGCGTTTTTCTGATCGCCAGCTCCATTTGCGGATATTTCAGAGGCATCATGCAGCCCCAGAAAGGAATGACCTTCATGATTTAATCACTTTCCTTTGCTGATCCTTGTGGATCTTCCAATATTATTTTGAGTTCTTCAATCGGTATTGTTTTCAGCGCTGGAAGCCCCAGTTCCTGCCTTCTTCGATTGACCGCCGAAGTAATCGAGACGCTGACTCCGGTCTGCGCAATGTTCTCAGACAATTTCGCCAGGCTCTCGGGTGCCTTTTCTCTCTCCACGGCCATGTTCTTCAGAGCGATGATCACTTCGATCGGGCGCACGTCTTGAGGGCAGCGTTCGTAACACGAATAGCAGTTCGTGCAAAGCCAAATGGGCGAATCACTACCGGTTAGTTCCTCTTCCATGCCCAGCAGTGCCTTCAGTAGAATGATACGGGGGTTGAACTCCTCGGTGAATCTCGCGGCTGGGCAAACTGCAACACACGCACTGCACTGGTAGCAGTAGTTATGATGTTTCCCGCCCTGGATCTTGTTCAACTTATCCCTGAATCTGAAATCGACGGTGATCTTTCTCTTCATTTTTCTGTTCCTTCCAGAAGATCGGCAAGGAGGGTCACGAGCTGGACGGTCTTGATCTTTTCGGTATTGCCTGTTTTCTCATCGTGCATGGCACACTGGAAATGGATCTCGCATTTTGGGCAAGCGAGTACCAACATATCCGCTTTGGTTTCTTTTGCTTCTTTCAGGCGTGCCCGCTGTATGCTCTTAGAGTAGGTTGAGCAGTTCATCCAGGCGCTGACACCGCAGCAGATCGCGCGGTTCCGGCTTCTCGCCATTTCATTCAGCTGCAGTTCAGGGACCGCTGTGATCGCCTTTCTCGGTTCATCATATATTCCAAGATGCCGGCCGAGCCTGCATGGATCCTGAAACGTGACTGCCCCTTTGAAATTCTTGAATGTCAATTGTTTGTTTGATATCGCTTCGCTGATGATCTCTGTTATGTGCTTGACTTCAAAGTCCGTATTGAAATATTTAGGATAATCGATCTTGAATGTGCGGTAACCTTCAGGACACGAGAAGATTATCTTCTTGGCGCCGGATCTCTTGATCTCATTGATGTTATGCGTTGCGAGCCGCTCGAAGTTTTCCATATCGCCGCTCCAGAGCAGGTCGTGCCCGCAGCACCGCTCTTGAGAAAGGACAACGGGTGTGATACCCAAATGGTTCAGTATCTTTACGCTCGCCGTGGCTGCTTTCAATGTGTTGACCTGGATATCACTGAAGAGAACGTCAAAGTAGGGAAGACAGCCCACAAAGTAGAGTACTTCGCCGGACTGGGCAACTTTAAGGCTTTTGTCAATCCAATCCATGCGTTTTTGCTCAAGTCGGGGAGAAGTCATTATCCGCATCAGCGTTTGTGCTGCACCACCATGCGAGCAAAGCGCTTCCTCACCGATCTTCTGTGCTTCGAGACGCGTTGTGAGCGTAAGATCGGTGTACTCGATCCCTGCCGGGCACCGCTCGTCACACAGTTTGCAGGTCAGGCATACCCAGATGTTCTTATCCTTTAGTAGATTAAGATCGCCGCTGCGGATCGCCTTGTTGACCAGCACCCTTGGCGAGTATCCATGGTTGAAACGCGAAACCGGACAAGTACCGGTGCATTTACCGCACTCCATACAGAGATAGGCCTTTGATTCCTTAATGGCTCTTGCGATATTGCTATTCATCTGTTTTACTTTCCGCGCGCGCGGCCAGCTCCTTCTTGCTGATCCGGGATGGTCCGAGTTTCCTTATCGTCTCGGTGAATTCATTGGCGACCTTTGCGAACTTCGATGCTTCGGCCGATGAGATCCAGTCCAGCTTCAGGCGTTCCTTCTCAATACCGAGCATCTCGGTTAGTTTTTCAGTTATTTTGTGTACATCAGCTGCTTTGCGTGCGCCGAACATGTAGTGACAATCTTCGAAATGGCACGTGGCAACCAGAACCCCGTCGGCCCCCAGTTCAAATGCTTTCAGTACAAATGAAGGTGTGACGCGGCCGCCGCACATCACGCGCACGATCCTTATGTTGGCAGGATATTGGAGCCGGGAAACGCCGGCACCATCGGCGGCTGGATACGAGCACCAGTTGCAGCAAAACGCTACGATCTTCGGCTCGAATGTAGTAGTCTTGTCTTCTGATTGGCTTAAGGTCGTATTGTCTGATTGCCTCATGTCTTATTGCCTCATTGTTGCATTGCCGGATAGTCTTACAGCGTGGCAATCGGACAAGCCGACCATACGACGATTCGACAATAGGACTATTAGACAATTATCCAAACAGCGCCTCCAGCTGAGCTTCGATCTGCTCGCGCATAAAATGTCTCAGGTCGATCGCGCCCGTGGGACAAGCAGCTACACATGTTCCGCACCCTTTGCATACTGCTTCATTGACGCGTGCCACGAAGGCCCCCTTTTCTTTTTCAATAAGCTCGATTGCGTGGAATTCGCAAACCTCGACACACCGTCCACAACCGCGACAGTATTCCTCAATAACAGCCGAGGTGATTGGTGCGAGCGCGATCTTCTCACGGCTGAGCAGCGCCGCAACCTTGGAAGCCACGGCCGATGCTTGAGAGATAGAGTCGCCGATGTCTTGCGGGAATTGACAGCAGCCAGCCAGGAAAACGCCTTCAACAGTTGTTTCCACTGGTCCGAATTTTGAATGGCGCTCAAGGAAGAACTTGTCCTGTCCTTGTGGTACTTTGAAAAGCTCGGACAGGCGTGGTGTGTCCACGCTAGGCACCATGCCCAATGAAAGCACGACCATATCCGCCACAATAGCGACCTCGGCGTCGATATCCTGGGACGCAATGATAACTTGCTCGGCTTTATCCGTACCGGTGACCTGTGGTTGGCCTTCATAGGGCAGGAAGAGGACACCGAGTTCCCGTGCTTTGCGGTACATCTGCTCTGCGCCCTTAGAATAGACACGCACGCCTCGATTGAGAATGGCCACGTCAATGCCTTGTTCCCGCAAATATATAGCCTCTTTGATCGCGGCCTGGCAGCAGTACCGGGAGCATCCTGGATTACCGTCGTCGCCTCTGGACCCCACACACTGGATGAACACGACTGATCTAACGTCTTTGATACCGCTCGTCTGTATTCTTTGTTCGAGTTCCATGTTAGTTATCACATTGGAGAACTGGCCGTAGCCAAACCTCTTTCCAGGATTGTATAGACTGGAGCCTGTTGCCAAAACAATGGCACCCACCGTATGTTCGGTTTCCTTTCCTTTCACTCGGATCTTAAGATTGAAATTGCCGACGTAACCGGTAACATCAGCCAGCTCGGCCGATGTTAAGATCTTTCCTCCAGTCTTTGCGAACTCATCGATCAATTTTGCGGCGATATCTTGCCCTGATCTGAAACTGGGGTAAATGCTTGATAGCTTACGGACAAAACCACCTGCTATTTCATCCTTTTCGATGATCAATACATTGAATCCCCTCGACTGCAGATCAATTCCACAGCGTATGCCCGCGATCCCGGCGCCGATAATGGCCACGTCACGATTTACAGTCAGTTCTTTCATGAAAAGTGGTGCTAATTCTTTGACCCGGGCAACAGACATCTTGACCAGCTCTTTTGCCTTTTCCGTGGCTTTTTCAGGCTCGTTCTGATGCACCCATGAACATTGATTCCTGATGTTGGCAATGTCGAATAGATAGGGATTCAGACCGATGGCCGTCAGTGAATCCTGAAAACTGGGTTCGTGCGTTTTGGGCGTACAGGCCGCGACCACGACCCGGTTGAGCTTCTGCGCGATTATCCGCTGCTGCATCTGGCGTTGAGCAGTTTCAGAGCATGCAAATGCATAGTCCTCGGCAAATACTACACCGTCCAAATTCTTTGCGTAATCGACGACTGCCTTCACATCAACGACCTTGGAAATATTCGGACCGCAGTGACAAATGAATACGCCGACCCGGGGCGGGCCTGAGATATCGACCTGTTCTATTTCCGATTTCTGAAGTGCTATTTCGTGCCCCTTCAGATAACATGCCGCTTTCGTTGCTGCGCCGCTGGCCTCGGCAATGGAATCAGTAATATCCTTGGGGCCGGTTGCACATCCGCAGACAAAGACACCTTCTTTGGTCGATTCAAGCGGCTCGATCGCTGGTTCGGCATTGCTGAAAAATCCGTCTTCATCAATACCCACACCGAGCATCCGGGCCAGATCCTGGCTGCCTTTTGAAGGTATCAGAGCAGAGGAAAGGCAGACCGCATCAAAGATCATTGTGTTCGGATGTCCTCGCTCATCTTCGTAGTGCACGGTCAATTCACCGCTCTCATCCTCCATGACTTTGGACGGTTTGCCTTTAAGATATTTTACGCCCTTTTCCACAGAACGGTTGTAGAATTCTTCAAAGCCTTTACCAAATGCCCTTATATCAATGTAGAAAACAACGATCTCCGAATCTGGATAGTGTTCTTTGAGCACTAGTGCGTCCTTTATTGTGTTCATACAGCAGATCCGGCTGCAATAATTTATATCACGACGCATATTCCTTGAACCAACACATTGCACAAAGGCAAAACGCAAAGGACCCTTCTTTTCTTTATCGAAAATTATTTGACCTTTGGTCGGTCCATCCTCAGTCATGAGCCTTTCGATCTCAAAGGACGTGTAGATATTCTTGAAGCGCGAGTAGCCATACTCGCTCGCCTCTTTGGGGTCGAGATAATCAATGCCGGTGGCCACGATGACTGACGCAACGGGCAACTCGATTTCCTTCTCCTCCTGGTCAAAATTGATCGCACCTGCCTGGCAGACTTCAATGCATTTGTGGCAAACGTCCTTCTTCTTGGCTTTGGTTACAATGCAATCTTCACGCGAGCGCATGTATGCTGCCGGATACGCTTGGGCGTAAGGTGTGTATATCGCTTTTCTCTTATCCAGGCCGAGGTTGAATTCGCTAGGCACCTTTTTCGGGCAGACCGTGCTGCACTCGCCACAGGCCGTGCACAGCTTCATGTCAACGTACCGGGGGTGGATCTTGACCCTGGCCGTGAATTCGCCGGCCGTACCCGCCAGTCCGGTGACTTGTGCATTGGTGAGGATCTCGATATTAGGATGTCGACCGACATCCATTAATTTAGGACCGAGAATTCAACCCGTACAGTCCATTGAGGTGAAGATCTTGTGGATCTGGGTCATTCGGCCACCCAGGATCGGGCTGCGTTCAACCAGATATACCTTATATCCGGCGTTCGCCAGATCCAAAGATGCCTGCAACCCTGCCACACCTCCACCGATTACCAGGACTCCTTTTTGCATGGTTCTAGACCGCTCCTTTGTTTGATTGCCTTCCAGCTAAGATCTCATTCCCATATGTGTAGCCCCGTTCGAAGGCGTTCAGATTCAGCTGCAATGCTTTTTCCGGGACCAACCCGGGCAATGCTTGCTTCATGCTCTCGTAGGTCACCAGCTTGGTGATCGCAGTGAAGAAGCCAAGCATGACCACGTTGGCAACTATTTTGACCCCAAGTTCTTCGGCAAAGCGCGTTGCGGGAATGCCGTAAGACTGGATCTTACCGCGCGGCGGTTTGGGTGTCACCAGATCCTCATCATATAACAGCATTCCGTGTTCACTCATCTCTGCTTCAAACTTGTCGTATCCTGCCTGTGACATTGCTACCAGGACATCAGAATTTGTGATGTAGGGATAGAGCACCTTGGTCTCTGATATCACCAGTTGAGAGCTGCATGCTCCACCGCGTGCCTCTGGTCCGAACGACTGACTCATTGTGGCGTGTTTGTTATCATGGATCGATGCTGCCTTGCCCGCGATGATCCCGCTTCTGATGATACCTTGCCCTCCGTATCCGGCAAATCTTATCTCAGCCATCTTTCCCTCCTGAAAGCGTCGGTAGCGGACCGTGCGGCGTGAATTTGTCCCCGAGTATTTTTGTATGCTGGCGGTTATACGAATCGATGAACGTGGGCCTATCCTTATCAGTGAACTTACCAACCACGATCTTCTCTTCGGAGGTAATGGCGACATTTCTCGGGTCTTCGTTGTTCTTAACGATCGAGTTGTCAAAGTAGAACTGAAGAATATCCGGGTCGATACTTTCGATCGATTTGTAGTAATTTGGACCGGGCGCTAATACTTCGATCATTGACAAACCGCGCTTGTTGAGTGCCTCGGCAATGGACCCAGCGAGTTCATCAATGTGCAAGGCTGTCCAACGGGCAGTGTACACTGCTCCGCAGGAGTTGCCGAGGTGGGGGAAATTGAACGGTTCCTCGAATGTTGAATAGGCTGAGAATGCCGTGCCCGCAGACCTGACCGGCATACCGGCTATCTTCTTGTATGCGAAGTTGTTGATGCAGAGCACGAGAAGCTCCATGTTCCTTCTTGCTCCATGTACAAAATGGTTACCGCCTAGCGTCATTAGGTCGCCGACAACCGCCATGATTTTGAGTCCGGGATTCCCCAGTTTCAAGCCTGAGCCAAAGGCAATGGCCCGGCCGCGCGGCGTCTGAAAATAATCGATACCGAGAGTCTTGACCGCTGCTGGCTGAAAAGGAATATCAGACGGTATGCTGATAATCTTGCGGTCAATACCCGATTGTGCGATGCCTTTGTCGAGTGCCTTGATGATCGAATTCATTCCTTTAATTTGAAACCTCCCTCGAATACTGATTTCTCAAGTCTGGTTTTGAATTCATATACACCCTGAATTGGAGTCTCTTGTCGGGCGGCGAACTCAATAGCATCGGCGACATCAGCAGGATTGTGAACACCGGCACCACCATGGGGGACGAGCACAACATTGGCTTTGCCATGAGCACAACGGGCCACATCGAAGACGACCTGCCCATAGTTTATTTCGGGAACGACAAAGGCTTTTGCTCTTTTCGCAAGCTCGGCGATCCGCTCATCAGGGAACGGCCAGACCGTTACGAGCCGGAGCGTGCCTACTCTGATCCCTTTTTGCCGGGCGATCTCAACGCCTTTTACCGCGACGCGCGAGGATATTCCGTAGGAGACGACAATGACCTCAGCTTCCTCAATGCCTTCCTCTCTCAGTTCGATTATCTTATCCTTATTGAGCCGGATCTTGTCGACAAGCCGTCTCACATATGCTGATCTATATTCGGCGTCTTTGACTGGAAAACCCCTTTCATCGTGTACGAGTCCGGTGATGTAGAGATTAAGACCTTGTCCGGCCTTTGCCATTTTTGGCACAAGGTCCGGGTCCGGCTTGAACGGCAGATAATCTGAAGCTGGTCCAGTGTACATCCTCCGGGCTTCGATCTCGATCTTGTCGGCCTCGGGTATCACGACTTTTTCGGTCATGTGACCAACGCACTCATCTGACATGATCATGACCGGACAGCGATACTTTTCGGCAAGGTTGAACGCCTTGAGCGTATAATCAAACATTTCCTGGGGGGAATCCGGTGCGATGGCAATGAGTTCATAGTCGCCATGTGCACCCCAGCGCGATTGCATCATGTCTGCCTGCCCGGTTTTGGTCGGTACCCCGGTTGAAGGTCCGCCGCGCTGGATATTCAGCAGCACAAAAGGTATCTCGAGCATCGCTCCATAGCCGATCGTTTCCTGCATTAAAGAGTAGCCAGGGCCAGACGTGATGGTCATTGTCTTTGTCCCGGCCCACGCAGCGCCCATGATCGCCGAAATGGAACCCAGCTCATCTTCCATCTGAATGAACACAGCGCCGACCTGGGGCCCACGATGGCAAACGGCCTCGAACGCTTCGGTGGATGGAGTGATCGGATAGCCGGCTACGAACTTGCAACCGGCAGCAAGGGCACCGTAACCAGCAGCCACATCACCATCTATGTAGTACACACCGGTCAAGACATCCTTTGGATTTGCGTTCACTTTACGCTCCCTTTGAGACATCCGGATCCTTCTTCAATGATTTGACTTCAGAAAGCCACTGGTTATATCGTTCCATGTAGGAGGGACGTTCGCGGTCCACGAACTTGCCGCAAATAATCTTTGTTTGAAATCCAATGTCCAGATTTTTTGTGTCTTCACCATGTCTTATTTCTACATTGTCGTGATAGAATTTCATCATATCGAGCCCGTCACCGAGGCGATTGATCCGTGAATAATACATGCCACATGGCGAGATTACTTCGACGACGGAGAATCCTTTCTTGTTCAGTGCTTCGGTCAACGCATTGGTCAACCGGCGCACATGCAGGGCCGTATAGCGCGCAACATACACCGCGCCTGAGGAATCTGCAATATAAGGGATATTAAATGGGGGTTCTACACATCCGTAGGGAGAAGTGGTTGCATACGCAGCCAACGGTGTGGTGGGCGCGACCTGGCCGCCGGTCATTGCGTATATGAAATTGTTCACGCAAACGACGAGCATGTCGATGTTGCGGCGCGCAGCATGTATGAAGTGATTGCCGCCGATCGCCATCAAGTCCCCGTCACCAGAAAAAACGACAACTTTCATCTTGGGATTGGCGACCTTGATCCCGGTCGCGAACGCGATCGGCCGACCATGGGTCGTGTGGAAAGAATCAAGCTTCACGTAACCAGCTACTCTGCCCGTGCATCCGATACCGGATACAATACAGGCCGCGTTGGGATCGATCTTTGCTTTTTCCAGGGCCGCCGTGAATGCAGTGACCGCAATACCGATCCCGCAGGTTGGACACCAGATATGGGGCATCCTGTCCATGCGCAGCAGATTCTCCATCGGGTGGATCTCTTTACTGTTTATTCTCTGGACTGCCATCATCATCTCCCTTATTTCAATTCAAAAGTGCTCTCAAGAACCTCTTTCATACTGGACGCCTTCTTAATAGCCGCAACGATGCCATCTGAGCACTCGATCCCGCTGTCACCGTGATGCAGGAATAGGACATTTGCATGTCCGCTGCTGCATCGTTCCACTTCGAGAACTATTTGCCCGAAATTCATTTCCGGGACAACAAAGGCCTTCACTTTCCTGGCCAGCTCAGCCACCCTTTTCTCGGGGAATGGCCAGACCGTGTTCAGTTTGAGACTTCCTGCCTTTAGCCCGGCGTTTCGAGCTTCGGTTATTGCCTTCTGAACGGCCCGCGCGGCTGCTCCGTATGAGATAACAACGACTTCTGCGTCATCGATGTTCGCCTCTTGCGTGTCAATGATCTCATCCACGTAGTTGCGTATTTTTCTGACCAGAGGATGAACATTATATTCCTGGCATTCCTCGAACATTATCGGGTAACCGCGGTCATCATGGGTTAATCCGGTAACGTGGAACCGGTAACCCTGTCCGATATCAACCATGCGCGGCACCAGGTCTTCATCCCTCTTGAACGGTAAGTAGCTGTTGGCTGGTCCCTGAAAATACCGGCGCGGTTCGATGATGATCTTGTCCGCGGGCGGTATGACAACGGTTTCTTTGAGCTGGGCGACGTAGGCATCGGACATGATGGCCACCGGAACGCGAAAGCGTTCGGAAAAATTAAAGGCCTTGATCGTGAAATCAAACATCTCTTGGGGCGAGCTGGGTGCAAGCGCGACTACTTCGTAATCACCGTGTGAACCCCACCGTGCCTGCATCATGTCACCGTAGGCTGGATGTTCAGGCAGACCCAAGCCAGGGCCGACCATTTGAATGTCGGCGATCACGCAGGGTGTTTCCAGCATAACGCCGAGCCCGAGGTGTTCCATCATGAGGGACAGCCCCGGACCCGATGTGACAGTCATTGATTTTTTTCCGGTCCAGGACGCGCCAATGACCGCGGCCAGGGCCGAGATCTCATCCTCCATTTGGATGAAGGTGGCGCCGACCTGGGGAGCCCGTTCGAGGAATCTTTTGGAGATTTCGACTGATGGAATTATCGGGTAGAGCCCCAGGAAACGACAGCCTGCGGCCAGAGCACCTTCAGCGCACGCTTCGTTGCCGGTTAGAACGTGAGATCCGGTCAGCACTCCGGTCTTATCTGCTTTCATCGTTCTCCTTTCTCAAGAGACTGGGTCATGCCTTTCATTCTGGGGAACTATAGGAGTGTCCTGTGATCCAATAATATGGCTAAGTAGTGACGAGTTCTAAAATACGTCGATTACTCTCGCCAGTACTGCCTTGCCTCGGTAGTCAGGTAGAATTATCGGGGCTCTTCTCGTCTGTTTCACACCAGCTGCCTGGAGTTGCTGAACATAGGGTTTCAGGTGGTCTAATGCGATCTTCCTCTCGCCTTTTTGTGTTTTCACGTATTCCGCGGTGCTCATCCCAGCTTTTCTCCCGAATACCAGGCAGTCAAGTGTTGAATTTCCCATTAGTCGGTTCTTGCCGTGAACGCCGCCTGAGACTTCACCGGCGACCCACAATCCTTCAACATTTGTGCGACCGTCCGGATCGGTCTCGATCCCACCGTTCTGATAGTGTAAAGTCGGGAAAACAAGGACTGGATCCTTTCTTATGTCGATGTCATAGCGCTTGTACATTCTTATCATGCCGGGGAATGCTTTTTCTATGTAACCGTTGCCGTTCTTGATCTCGATCAGGGGTGTGTCAAGCCATACCCCGCGTAATCCGGTCGGCGTCGTAACACCCTTGTTGCGGACATAACATTCTCTGATTATCGAAGCGGCTTCAACATCTCTCGGCTCCAAGGGATAGACAAAGGCTTCACCGTCAGCATTGACCGGCTGCGCCCCGCTGCCACGGAGTTTTTCAGTAAGCAAATAGCCCACGATCTGGATCGGATAGGCAGCTCCGGTCGGATGGTATTGCACCGCGTCGATGTCCCGCAATTTTGCGCCAGCCCGGTAAGCCAGAACTACTCCATCAAAAGTCGCGCCGTAGTGATTGGTGGTCGGAAATCCCCGGATGTGAAGGCGGCCATAGCCGCCCGTGGCGATGATGATCGCCTTTGCCCGGACGATCTTGTAATCGCCAGTCTCGAGATTCCAGAGGACCGCACCAGTCACGCGGCCAGCTTCGGTGAGCAGTTCGATCGCTGGATAATGCTCGAGATAGGGGATCTGTCTTGTCCTGAACTCATCGCGCAGGACCCTGAATTCTTCAAGTCCGGTGTAATCACGGCATGAATGCATGCGTTTGACTGACAGACCACCGGCCAGTTTCTCCGCGAGATCACCGTTCTCTTCGCGGTCAAAGATCGCGCCCAGCTCACATAGCCATTTCATGATCAGGGGCGCATCTTCCACCAATGTCCTGGCAACATCAGGTTTGTTGGCAAAATGCCCACCGCCGATCGTGTCGATGTAATGTTTCATGATTGAGTCGACTTGCCGGTCCGCAGCCTGGGTTCCGCCCTCGGCCATTATCGAGTTGGCGTCACCGTGGCGCAGTTTGTTGGTGAGCAGGATCTTCTCGACCGGTACACCGCAGTCGTTTGCCCAGAGCGCGGCTGTGGTACCGGCTAATCCACCACCAATGATCAGGATATCAGGGTCATGGTCGATCCTGGATAGATCAACTTCACCCTGATCGATCAGGGGATAAGCCTCGAGCAGATCAACAACTTCGTTAGGGGCAAGATCACCTTTGTTCGGGCCGACCAGTATCTCGCGTTTACCGCCCGGAGCATAATCCGGATGGATCTTCAACACTTCGTCTCTTTCTTTCATGGTCATGGCCGCAGGGGTGTAGCTGGTTCTTTTTTCGCGCGTTTTCGCCACCTTCTCGATATCTTTTCTCATGCTTTCAGGATAGCCTGCGATATAAGTTAGCTCTGCCATTTCTCGCTCCTTTCCTATTCTGGTTCTTTTTCGCGCTCAGTATAGATCTTCCGGAGTTCCTCGATCGAACACTTGATGATCTTATCCATGTCCTCATTGAATTTTCCTTCGGTGATCTCCTTGACTCTCTTTCTGAGATGATCAGGAACACCCTGCCCGTACCGGCCATACATGCGCCTGCCGAGTTGAGCGACGTTATACTGAACGATTTCGGCCGGGCAGCGTATGGCGCATAGGCCGCATTGAATGCAATCAAAACTCGTTTCGGACAATGAATCGAAAGCGCCGCGTATGGCAGCCTGCACGTAATCCATGACCTCAAGGTCTTGCGGACATGCTTTTGTACAGGTGTTGCACGATACACACCTTACGACCTCGGGATAGTACTTGATGAGGACCGATGCTTCGTAAGGTTCCTTGGTTAGGTCGTACTCGGCTTTTTCTGCCGGTGAAAAAGGTATCTGAACGAGGTACATACCGTCTTCGGCGCGTGTTTGGCACGCCATACCGGTTAGGAGCTTGTAATCTCCTTTTTTCCTGAATACGGTTGCGCAGGCGCCGCAAAACCCCTGTCTGCAGCCCACGCCCCTTACGAATTTATACCCGGCATACTCCATCGCCGTCAGGATAGTCAGGTCAGCGGGAACCGTGTACGCTTTCCCCATGATATATATCTTGATCCAGTTCTTGATGTCTTTGGCGTCAATGCCGGTCGTTGCTGCTTTGTTCGCCTCGGCGATCCGTTCCATTATTGGGCTTTTGTTCTCTTCCATCATTAACTCCCCTGTTTTTCAATCAATGATTTGCTCTGGAGCAGCGGTCGTGGATCGACATAATTCTGATCAAAGCCGTAGCATTCTTTTCCTAGACCGAAGGCGATCGCCATCAGCTGGGTAATGTAGAAGACAGGCATCTCCTGGTAGTCTGGGTGTTTGCTCTTGACTTCTTTCTGACGGTTATCAAGATTGAATGCACAGAGCGGGCAGACTGTAGCCAGTGCCTCGGCACCCTCTTTCTGGGCGTGCGAAAGGATATCGTAGGCCAGTTCAGCGACAATATCTTTTTCTTTTACGGTCTGGTAACTGCCGCAGCATACCCGTTTGTAGGGCGTGTCGACAGAGTCTGCACCGAGTGCTACTAGAAGGTCCCTCTGTATTGTTGGATCCTCAGGATCATCGATACCGACTTCTTGAGGGCGCAGGATCATGCATCCGTAGTACGGAGCGATCTTCAATCCTTTGAGGGGTTTCTTGACCCGGCTGGTGATCTTGTCGAAACCAATGGATTTCAGTAGTTCGAGAAAGTGCAGTACCTCTACTTTACCTTGATAATCTTCTTCGCGGTACATCAGGTCATTGATCTTCTTCAGGTCTTCTGCGTTGTTCTTCACGCGCAGGTTAGTGCTCTTTAGAGTATTGAAACACATGGCGCACAGCGTGACCAGGCGGTTCTCGTTCTTCACCAAGCCGTAATCATTCATCTCCTGCACGCGGACGAAATTCCGGACCGAAGCGACATGATGGATCAAGTCGTCGTCGGCAAGCGAGAATACTGTACCGCAGCAATTCCAGCGCGGGATCTCCATGAGTTCGATGCCCAATGCGCGGGCCGCGGCAATGGCCGAGCTTTCGAAATTCTTCGCGGTTGTCTTGAGCGTACATCCTGGGTAGTAAGGGATTTTCGAGGTGTTGGTGGGTGTCGGTTTCGGGGTGTCTGTTTTTGTTTGTGTCATGCTATTCCTCCTATCCAGTGAATTTCCGGCAGGCACTGACCAGTGCAATTTGGGGAAGGCAGGCCAGTTCTTCTTTTGGTATCGCTTTGAGGTCGATGTAATCGATCGCTTTGCGTAGTATGATTTGCCTCAAGGCCTCGGCAACTTTTGATACGTCGATCTTTCGCGGACATCTTACCGTGCATGTGAAGCAGGAAGCACACACCCAGACTGCTTTGAAATCGAGGACTTCTTTCAAGCCCAATTGTGCCAGTCTCATCCATTGCGACGGTGTGATGTCCATTTCTGAGACAAGAGGACAACCCCCTGAGCAGGTACCGCATTGTTCGCAAAGTGTAACCACCTGACCGCTCAGTTCGTTGATCTTGTTCAGGAACTTGTCGTTTTCAGGCGTGATCTGGACCTTCTTGATCATGATGCCTCCTTGGCCGTAGGTTGTCCAGCTAATTCGAGCGGTCCGAGCGCTGCCATTTCATCAATGAATTCGTTGACGACTTTCTGGAATTTGCCGCCCTCATTGGCCGAGATCCACTCCAGTCTGACCCTTTGGGGCGCGATGCCCAGTTCTTGCAGCAGATTCTTCAGTAAAGCTATTCTGCGGTGGGTGCGGTAATTCCCGGTTACATAGTGGCAGTCACCCGGGTGGCAGCCCGCCACCAGAACGCCCCAGGCACCCTTCTTGAGCGCATCGAGAATCAGCTCCGGATCAATCCTGCTTGAACACATGGCCCGGATCACGCGGAAATGCGGCTTCATTTGCAGTCTTGACGTACCTGCAGCATCGGCTCCGGCATAGGAACACCAGTTACAGCAGAACGCTACTATTTTGGGTTCGGTATTGCTTTTCATTCTTCCTCCTCACCAAGTGCGGCGCCAACCATAGCTCTCAGTTGATTGTTCATGAACCAATGTTGCTGTGAGGCTCCGGATGGGCACGCAGCTGAGCAGGAACCACAGCCTTGACACAGGATTTCGTTCACCTTGGCGACCCTTTTATCATTCACTATCTCCGTCTTTACCGCTTCATAAGGGCAGACACTCACGCAGGTCGCACAGCCACTGCAGAGGTCCTCATCAACGACCGCAGTGATCGGTTCTACTGCATAGACACCTCTGTTCATCAGCCGTATTGCCCTTGCTGCCGCAGCACTTGCCTGGGCCACGGTATCAGGAATGTCTTTAGGTCCCTGGGCACAGCCGCATATGAACACGCCGTCGGAGAGCGTGTCCACAGGTTTGAATTTCGGATGTGCTTCTTGAAGAAAACCTCCAGGACTGCGCGTCATCCGTAAAACCTCGGCGGCTTGTTTTGTCCCGGCGCCCGGTATCATACCTACCGAGAGCACGACAAGATCAAACTCGGATTCAATAATCTGGCGCGCAAGCGTGTCTTCCACTTTGATCATCACTTTCCCGGTCTTGGAATCTTCATTTACTTCGGCCACTCTTCCCCTGACGAATTTTACGCCCGTTTTCTGCGCCCGTTTGTAGTATTCCTCAAAACCTTTGCCAAAGGCGCGCAGATCAGTATAGAATACATATACATCCTTTTTGGGATCTGCCCGCTTGAGTAGCTGCGACAGCTTGGTTGCATACATGCAGCAGATCCTGGAGCAGTATTCGTTCCCGATCTGCTCGTCTCTGGATCCGACACATTGTATGAACGCGATTCTCCTGCCGATATCTCTCGTCGTTCGGCCTTCGGCCTCGTGGACGATCATCCGCTCCATGGCGAGCGAAGTTATTACATTCTTGTTTGTCCCAAAACCGTAAACCTTCTTCTCTTTGGCGTCAAAGATATCATAGCCAGTGGCAACGATTATCGTGTCCACCTTGACTTCTATTTTCTCAGGTTTCTGCTCAAAATCAACGGCGTCGTGGGGGCAGACCTTCTTACAATTCCCGCATTTACCATTTTCGAGGTAGATGCATTTGGCTTCGTCGATAAGGTATCTATACGGAACGGCAAATTCGAATGGGACGTATATCGCCCGGCGTGTCGTTAACCCTTGCTCGAACTCATTAGGCACCTTGACTGGACATTTTTCCTCGCATATGCCGCACGCCACGCAATTGTCATTAACGTATGTGGGTTTCCGGTTGATGGTTACTTCAAAGTTGCCTAGAAAGCCGCTGACTTTTTCGATCGTTGAATTAGTATAAAGTGTAATGTTGGGATTGCTTGGAACGTCAGCCATCTTTGGCGAAAGTATGCACGCGGCGCAGTCCTCGGTCGGGAAGGTTCTGGAGAGTTTCGCCATTTTCCCGCCGATCGTTGGTTCTTTTTCCACGAGATGAACTTCGAATCCGGCATCGCCCAGATCCAGCGCGGCTTGAATGCCCGCGATACCCGCGCCGACAACGAGAACTCTCTTGCCAATGGGCATGGTCTTTCTTTCGAGTGATTCATCGAGTTTCACTTTGGCGATTGCGACATTGACAAGATCCTTTGCTTTTCTTGTGGCGAGATCAGGTTCGTTGAAATGAGGCCATGAACATTGTTCCCGGATGTTTGCCATCTCGAACACATAAGGTGAGAGTCCGGCCTTTTCAACAATATCCATGAACGTTTTACCGTGGAATTGAGGTGAACAAGCAGCGACGACGATTCGGTCGAGGTTGTGTTTCTTGATGTCTTCCAGCACGAGATTGCGCCCGACATCAGAACACATGTGTGCATTGTCTCGCACGACTGCAACATCCGCCTGCTGCTCGGCAAACGAGGTCACTTTCTTGATATCAACGACTTCGGATATATTCCCGCCACAATGGCAAACATATACTCCGATCTTCATGACTCACTCCTTTGAATTATATGGGACAGTGCCATTGTAATCTTTCTGATCATTTCAACCCGGCAAGCAAATTCGGTCATGAATTATACTCCTTTGATTCATTGATTCAGTCAAACACTAACTCCTGTCAAAGAGCTGATAATACCGCTCATAATAGCGATTTCGCGTTTCCGATGGGGCAAATATCGCACTTTTCTTGCTAATGGAATTGTTCGTTACATTACCCCCAATGCTTGAAATATTATAGTAAAAAGCGAAGCCATGTCAACACGATAATTCATCCAGGAACCCACTCCTCTCGGAGATAAAGACGTGGTGGAACAGCCTAAGTTATGCGAACTTGTGTTTTGTTGCACTATGAATGCTCTATGTTCTCGTCAACCTTAACTTTGGTAACAAAAGTCTTGTTTAGCTTTTTGTTTCGGCCAGATTCGGTGCTTCTTGCTCGTCTCTGACAGTAATGTAGATCGCGAATTCTGGACAGAGCATTTCGCACAGATGGCATTCCAGACAGGCGTCGGCGTTTGTGGCAACCGGAGGATGGTATCCTTTCAGATTGTATTCTTCGGACATCTCCAGGACGTCTTTGGGGCAGTACTCAACACAGAACCTGCAGCCTTTGCATCGCTCTTTTATGATATGGATATCACCGCGAGTGATCTTGATCTTGTCTATGTCCAGAGGTTTTCGCCAGTGGGTCATATTTTCTCCTTGGCTTAATTATATGTGAAAACCAGCCTATGTCAATATTGACGAGGAGAAGCGTTATGGTATAATGAAACGATGCGAAAACTTCTGTGGGTTGCCGGGATAATGCTCGCGATCATCGTTATTATTTTCCTCCTTGCCGGTACGCCATTTATCCTTAATTATGTGAAGCAAAAGGCCGAAACCGCCGCGTCGAGCGCCACGGGCTTGTCCCTTGTCATAGGCCGCCTCAGGGGGAATCTCTTTTACGCGGTGCAGGTCGAGGATATTGATCTCGCGAATATTGTCCAGATTGATCAACTGGCAGTAAGCTATGACCCACTCCGTCTGCTGGCAAGAGAGGTGGATATCAGAGCGGTCAGGATGTCCGGACTTCGTGTCGATCTTGACCGGCTGAAGGAGATCACAGGAAATCTTCCCAGGCGAGAGCCAGGCGAAACCGCTGGCCCACCGACGTTCGCGCTTAGGATCCGCGAATTCTTGATCGAGAATAGTGGTTTTTTAGGAAAACTAGGCAGTACTCCGATCGAAGTTTCATTGGCGGCACGCGGCGGCATGTTGAGCGACGTGTTGATAATCGACAGTTTACGGCTTGCGACCGATGAATCCTCGGTTAGAATAACCGGCTATGTCCCTTTGAATGAGCGCAATGATCTTGCGCTTGAAGTCGAGATGGCGGTTGCCGCTGAGGATTTTGGCATTGCTGGACTGGGTGGTGAGATCAGGGGACAGGGTTCTGTTGGTGGTAAGTTTTCGGCTGTTGAGCTGGATTTAACTGCGCATCTAGCAATCAATTATCGCGAAAACGATCTGGGTGGAGATGTTAGGGCAAAATGGATTGTGCCGGACCTCAACCGCCTGCAAGTTGATGCAAACTTAAGGGCAAAGACAAAGGCGCTCAGGAGGCAGGGGAATCTGAGAGATTCAACCGACCTGTTCATTCAACTGGATAATACTGATTTGAATTGTAATATCCGTTCGAATCTTGGCGATTTACTGATGCGCGGCAATCTCGGCGGTGATCTCGCGAAACCAAGTTTCCGGGGCACGCTCGAGGGCGATTTCGACTATGCTGATTTCGAACCATCATTCAAAGGCCAGGTGAACTACCGCGACGATCTGCTCGAGGTGAGTGGTTTCACGTTCAGGAGCAGTCGCGTAGCACTGGATGTATCACTGCTGATGAATACCGCGACCAGGGAAATATCAAAGGGACGAGTTGATCTATCATGCAATGACCTGAGTGTTTGGAATACTTTTTTCACCGCGCCCGGGAATCTGGCCGGTCAATTGTCGCTGGAACTGAATATGTCGGGCTCGTTGGATGACCCCAAAGCCAAGGCGAAACTCAGGATTACTGATGCCGAGGTCTACACCGAGAAGATCGATGAGGTGGATCTCGAGCTATCCATGAGCGGGAGCGTGGCGTATCTCGATTCGGGCTGGATACATAGCGAGCGCGGGAAGGTGATGCTTAGCGGTTCCTATGAGTTGAAGAAGAAGGATTTCACTGCATTGTTGTACAGTGATGGGATCGCTTTCACCTCCCCGGAGGTTTTCGGCAAGGCGACGGTTCCCTTGGGCGGTATCGTGGGCTTGGATTTGTCCGCTCACGGCAACGTCCATGCACCGAGGGTTCAGGGTGAGATCTCAATTGATGATCTTCTGTACGATTCACTTGAATTTGGAGATTACAGGATTGAATGTCAACTCGACGACGATACCCTGCAATTCTCATTCGTGAGTGAAGAGGAGGATCTAGTTCTTGATGCGACGATGATCCTGGGCAGTGGTTTTCCCTGCACCGCGGATCTGGAGCTGAGACACTATGCACTGGACAGATACATCTCCCCAGCGACCGGATACATAACCGCCCAGGTATCTGGGACCGGTGATCTGGCGCAGATCAGGGATGCTGAGGGAAAGGTGCAGATAGACACGGTCAGGCTGCTTGTTGACGGCCGGCCGATCGAGAATTCTGATATCATACATGTTCACTTGGAGGACCGCATTTTCCGTCTGCTGTCGGCTGAATTCATCATCGCTGGGCAGAGTCTGTCCATAAGCGGAACCATGCCAATGCAACTCCATTCCGACGCGATGGACATTGCGGCGAGGGCCGCGGAGATACAACTGGGAGATATCGCATATCTTTTGCCGCGCAATCCGGACATACGAGGCTTGCTGGGGTTTGAACTGCGCATTCAAGGCACGACCCGGGCGCTCGATGTTGATGGTATGCTTTCTTTGACCGGCGCATCGTATAGCGTGAATAACATAGCCGTGGATTCGGTTAACGGCCTTTTGACATTAAGGAATGGATTGGCAACGGTTGATAACTTGGCCGGGAAGATCAACAAGGGGCGGTTCAAGATTGATGGTTTTGCCGACTTCTCGCGCGGCCTGCTCGACACAATGTGGGTCAATCTCAAGGCCGACAAGATCAATTATGCAAACAAAGATTTCGGCGATATAGTTCTGAGTACTAATCTGCAGGCAAGGGCGAGAAAGGATTCCCTGTGGATCACCGGCGAAGTGGCCATTAATGAGGCGACCTACAATGCACCCATGAAATTACAGACGTATGTCAAGCTTCTGACCGATGCGAACCGGCCGGCACCGCAGCAGGCAGAGATCTCAAGGCGCGTTTACTGTGACATTGGCATTGTAGTACCGGATAGTATCATGATTAAGAATAACATTGCCGATCTGGCGGTCAGAGCCGACTTGCAGCTGAAAGGTTATCTCGCACGCCTCAACGTCTTTGGTACGATAACCGCGATGGAGGATGGTACAGTGAAATATCTCGGGAAGAAGTTTACGATCGCGAACGCAATTATACAGTTTGATGATCCATACAAGATCGATCCGTTCATTGACCTAATGGCAACCACGACAATAGATGCGGCCGATGGTGATTACGAGATATTCTTGGTGCTGGAAGGTACGGTGACAACCTGGCAGCTGGAATTGAATTCTAGCCCGCCGCTGCCAGAACAGGACATTGTCAGCCTGCTCCTGATCGGTCAGCGCCGTCCCGGAGCTGCGGGTGGTTTCGTGAAGGAATTCGATCTGAAGGGCAAGGTTTGGGACTATGCGCTCGATGTCGTGCGCCACAGCCTCGAGCGGACGACCGAGAATGCTCTCCGTTTGGACAAATTCGAGATCAGCGGAGACCTGAACGATCGGGCGACAATGCGGATCGGCCTTGAAAAAAGTGTTACCAAGGGCTTCAAATTGCACTACAGCACGGGCGTGGAATCATGGGAATTATACCAGGTTGGTGCAAGTTACGATCTCACTGACAAGATCTCGATCTTCACCATGTACGACCAGGAAAACCGTAACACCAGTGTCGATCTGGAGTTCAAGCTTAAAATCAAATGACGAGTATTCTCTTTCTGTTGATCTGTGGGGCCGAGTTCCGGGTCCGTAGTATCGAGGTTACGGGCAATGAATATTTCAAGCAATCGGCGATCACAAAGATCATGTTGACCAAAACCAAGAGTCTTTTCCGCAAGGGGATTTTCAATGAGAATGTGTTCATCGGTGATGTCGAGGCGGTTGAGAATCTGTATATCTACGAGGGATTCATCAGTGTGAGTGTGGAGCATACAGTGCGATATGACAGCAGTGACATGCGGGTGGACATAAACCTGGAGATAACCGAAGGCAAGCAGCATTTTGTTAGAACCATTGATTTTCAGGGTAACACGGTATTCGCGGCCGAATCTCTGGCTGAAAAGATAAAAATGAAGCCGGGGCAGATATTCGACCCGCGCGGGGTTTCCGTGGATAATTACATCATCAGATACTCCTATGATGATTTAGGGTATGCCGATGTGGAAGTTGAATCTAAATACCGCGTGGATGGTGAAAGTATTCTTGTCACCCACGATATTTCCGAGGGAGCAAAGCAGTATGTTGGTCAGATCCAGATACTGGGGCTGAAGCATACGGACACCTCGACCGTAGTTCGTCGACTGGAAATAGCACACGGTGAACTATTCCGCTATGCGAATATCCTGGAGAGCCGGCGTGAATTGTACCGGTTGGGCGTTTTCCTCGCAATAAGGACCCAGGTGTTGGATTCGGAAATTCCTGATCATAAGGACATTCAGTTCTTGCTCACAGAAAAAGAATTGATTTCGATCAATATACGGGCTGGCTATGGAACACGTGACCGTATTCGCCTTGGTCTTGGTTTCAAGCACAACAACATGTTCGGCCGGGCATACCATGGTAATTTGGAAGGCAAGCTGAGTTTTGTGGAACAGAGGGCGAGCGCCGACATCACGGTCCCGAGGTCACTTCTGTTGGGTGCGAATATTGGGTTAGGATTTTTCTTCAAGAGGTTGGAGGAGATAGGCTACAAAACACAATCCCTCGGTGGTAATTTCGTTACTTGGTTTGAAATCGGCTCCAGCGAGCTGTCCGCGAAATATAAGGTGGAACGTATCAATACTAGTTTTGAGGAAGGAGATAGCTCGCGTGCTGAAATACTGCACGGCATCATTGTCGGCTGGTTGCTGGACAAAAGGGATGATCCATTCTACACAACAAGGGGAAGCTACACCAATCTGGGTTTCGAGGTTAGCGGCATTATTTTCCCGTCAGACGTCGATTATTTGCGCCCGACGGCGCAGATACGTTTCTACCGGCCGCTCGCCAGCATCATATTCGGCGCGGCGTTCAGGGTGGGTATGGTGCAACCTTTCGCGCCCACGACCGAGGTTCCGATCTACAAACGTATGTACTGTGGCGGTTCTTCGTCGGTGCGCGGCTACGGGGAGAGGGCGATCGGCCCGGTCGATGAAAATGACAACCCACTGGGCGGAAGGTATCTGGGTGAGTTCTCCACCGAGGTTCGCTTTCCCCTGTACAAAATATTCGGCGGTGTGATTTTTCTCGATGGCGGGAACATATGGCAGGAGTACGGTGAAATACCGCAAGGCCTGAGATGGGGTGTCGGCGCAGGTTTACGCCTCAGGAGTTTTCTCGGAAGTATCAGACTTGATTATGGTTTGAAGCTAGGTCGCCGTGAAGGGGAGTCGGCCGGTTCATTACACTTCGCGATCGGCGAAGCTTTCTAGCTGTTATTCGCAGGGAAATTTCTTGATTATTCTTTCGATCGCGCGTGTAACATCACTGCAGGTTTTCTTGAACTCATTGTACAGGCGGTGTCCGTTTTGACACCCCATGAGCTGGGAGGCGGCTTCGAGCATATCAGCCATTATCATGTCGGTTGCCCCGACTGTAAGCCGGTAGCTGTTCCTGAGGTTGTTGAGGAAGATGAAGGCATCGGCCAATCGTGAAAGATCTTTCCTGAATTTCTTTTGCTTCCCAGCGATCTCGGCGAAGAGCTTTGAATTCACCGGATTGACCATGTTGCATTGAGCTTTGATCATGAGTAAGATCATTTCCAAATCCCGCAATCCGCCTGAGCCTTCTTTTATATTATCCTTGACTACCAGTTCCTGGGCGCCGATCGCCTGATGACGGGCTTTGATTTCGCCGACCATCTGCCGGATGTATTCCTCTTTTTGATCAAATATATACTGCTTGATGATGCGCTCGAAGAATTCGTTCTCGAAACGGTGTGATCCTACTATCAGCCGGGCTCCCAGGATCTGTGATTTTTCAATGAATATGTCAGACCGCTTCTCACTCAATAGCTGTTCCAGTTCTCTCATATGGATGACATACCGGCCAAAATAGTCGGCGAACCGGTGGTGGGGGATTGTCCCTCGCTTTATGATCTCGCTGTTCATCTTGCTGATGATCTTATTGCAATATGACAGTATTTCTGTACTATCCGAATTCAGAAGGACGATCATATCGTAGTCATCATCGTAGGCCTGTTCCCGTGCGTGCCCGCCCGCGGAGAAGATCGCCAGAAGGTCATCGGTGATGATCCTGCTTTTGTACTGAGCGTCAACTTCTTGACGGCATATGTCGAAGAGCGTTAGCAGGTACTTGTCGGAGAACTCGATGAACTCGGCGTTTACGACCTCGGCTTGTGAACCGGCAAGAGTGGCAATACCGACCCGCAACATTTCAAAGTCGTAGTAATCACCAAGTTTCTCCCTTTTCTCTTTGGCTGTCGGCATCGATGGTACATCACTGTATATGCCATCACCGAATTCCTTGAGTAGTGTAGCATTCTTGAGGATCTGAATCACTTCAGGATACCGGCCGATGACCCTCATGAGGTACCGTTTGAAGAATAAACTGCTCTTGCGGTGAATGCCAAGCAGCGATTTGAGATTTTCGATGATCGTGGCGATCTCTTTTTCATAGATCGTCGTTTCGAGGATCTTCAGGTAAAACTCGAGGGTATCGTCGCTGTTGAGCGCCAGATATTCGTTAATGAGTTCAGGAAAGCGGTTGTAGACATAGGCGATCTTCCTGGCGACGTCCGGCATGTTCTCGAGGATGTCCAGAAGGCTTTCGTTAAGATCCGTATACAGCGGAAATCCGATCTTTGTTCTGCCCAGGGTCGTTAAGAACTTGATCGATGAGTACAGATCATACTTGACCCATTCGATGTATCCGTTGACCAATTTCTTACGTTTCAGGGCGGGGAAGGAATTCAAGTCGCTTATGAAGCGATTCAACAGTACTTCATTCTCGAAGTCTTCGAGTATGTCGTCCCAGAAAGAAGTTCCCCGGAAGAATTTGAATTTGGTGAGAAAATCCTGGGCAATGTTGCCATGATATTCAGGGTCGAGGATCGAAACGAAAATCGATTTTGATTCAAGATGGCACTTGATGTCATCGAGGAGTTTCGGTACGACATGCCTCACATTCTGTAGGTGTTCATAATAGTGGACCAGGATATGCTCCTCAGCATGGCATTTGCCGAGGTCTTTGTAGCCCATGGTTCTCGCGACCGCCCGTATGTTCTTGAAGGCCGCGGCATCAAGCTCGACTTCCTCATCCTGGGTGACGAGTAGGTGATACAGGTATCGGAAGACTTCGAAAAAGGTCAAGGAACGTTCCAGGTCTTTGTATTCCTGAACCCTTCTTTGATCTTTCTTTCTGAGGTCATCCATTATTTGCCAGGCATTGACTTTGTCTACGTGATGGACGGTTTTGTTCGCCGAGATGATGTTCTTTATGACGCGAAGACCATCCTCTTTGAAATTGATATGATTTGAACTGATCGGTCTGGCAAGGGATGAGCTGATCTCACCGAGTATTCCCCTGAGATATGCCTCATGGTACTTGTTGTCGCGATCTGCACCGTAGAAGTAGCGCTCAATGATCTCTCTTTGATACTTCTTGAAGATCGCTTTATTCCCGGTAATAACCGCGCCGCTCAACATTTCGTTGATGATTACATAGTCGCCTATCTGGTGCTTCAAAGCCTTCATATATTCTTCTATTGAAGCAGAGTAGTGCTGCACGCCGATATGTTCAGATAGGTGAAAATGGAATGAGATTGCGGACCTTAGCATCTCCTGGTTGATCTGAGAGATGGCACGGTTGAATGCCTGACGGTCCTTTTTCCCATCATCGATTATCCCGACATCTATGTCATCCTGATCGGCTTTTGTTCCCACACCGAGTATGACAAAGGCCGGGCACAATGTCTTATCGACGAACAAATTCAAAAGCTGATCAATATAACTTGCGGTCAGCATGCGGAAGTTGTTGCCAGCATCGATCATGAACTGTTTGTACACTGAATACTTATCCGCTCCAGGAGACATGACGCCCATTCTCAGGTGATCGATGGCCTGGCGGTTCATGAGCAGGAACTGCAAGGAGAAGAAGGTGTTGACGAAATTGAGCGTTTCTTGCCGGTCTCTGCCAGCTTCCGCGACAATTGCAAGTTGAGTGCTGAAATCGTATGTTGGATGTAAGATATGGACAGCGTCCCTTTTCTTTTCTTCTTCCAGGCTCCTGACCAACGAGTCCAGGTGGCCCTGGATGGTTTTAAGATATTTATGGTAGTGATTGCCGAATTCAGCGTTCTGTTCTTGTAGTTTAGCGATGAAATCCTTCATATTCCTTTAAGCGCCTGGGTGGCAGTTGGCGAAATTTCGATGTCTTGATAGCCCAATTCAGGGGCGGTTTCGAGGAGTTCGAGAAATCTGCGTTTGAAGGCCGGTACTCCGCAAAAAAATTGTGCGCGTGATGTAATGTGCTGCCAGAAATCCACGTTGTCTTTCTCTACCTGATAAGTGGCAAAAATATGACGGATATCTATGCTCATATCAACACGTAAGGCGATATCCCGCACGGCCCGGGGCGAAACGATCTTGCTGACTATGATATCCCATGGGTGGGCTTGAAAGAGAAGGATTTCAAGGTTGATGTCTTGCCAGTCTACTACTTGGTGGAACGGCGCAGAGTGAGTGCGTTCAGCGGCGAAGAATTGGAACAAGTCATTTTGCAGAATGTAATCCACGTTGAACCAGTTCTTATCGAATGTCCAGGCAGAGTGGAAGCTGGCAATGTTCTCGTTGATGACGAGTTCGTCGTCGTAGTTGATAACGCGCAAACCTTCTGTCTTAGGTTTTTTTACGAATTCCATCAGATCCCTTTCGCTTCGGAAAAGCAGATCGATGTCCCAAAGGGCCGTGTAATGGAGATAGTCAGATATCAACAGAGGCAAGGCTCCGATTAATATGAAATCCGGTTCCTGTTTGTCCTGCAGCCCGGATAATGCGGCGAGTATGTTCAGCAGGCTGAAGCGTCTTCTTTCGTCAACAAATGTCAACCACGTGGGCTTCACATGGATATCACGTATTGCGCAATTGACTATTGCTTTACCTGGAGGGCCAGCTCGATGCCGGCATTGAATGCCTTTAGATTGAGGTCTTCGGTTCCCTTGGGCACGCGCGATAGGATCGCAGCTTCCACGGCCCCTCTGGAGATGATACCGGTCAACTGCGTGATAATGCCCAGGGCAACGATATTTGCGACCAGTGCCTTGCCGACTTTGTCCTCAGCAGTTTCAGTGATGGGCAGCGAATACATTTGGTATTTCCCTTTTGGTACCTTCGTAACGTAGTCCTTATCGACAAGGAGTATTCCATTATCTTTGATGTCCTTGCAGTATTTGTCACAAGCTTCTTGCGTAAAACAGAGGAGTAAATCAATGTTGACCGCTTTGGGGTAGTCGATCTCTTCATCAGATACAATGACTTCAGAGCGACTCGAGCCTCCGCGTGCTTCCGGGCCGTACGACTGGCTCTGTGTAGCATTCTTGCCATCGTAGATCGCGGCTGCCTCGGCAAGTATTTTTCCGGCTAGTATCAACCCTTGACCACCAGAACCGCTTAACCTAAACTCATATCTAAAGGACACAATAACCTCCTACTTCACTCAGTGCTTTTTTTCTTGACCCTCTCCGATAATCCCTGATATACCTCGCAGAATTCTGGTCTTTCGATCTCATGAAGGATCCCGATCGTGATCTTGTTCCGTTTTTCTTCTTCGGATGCGCGTCGTTCGACCTCGACCTGTATTGTGTTATTCTTGTACCACTCCAACATATCCGGAGCGTTTCCCAGCCGGTTGGGGCGGGAGTAGTACGTTGGACAGGGCGTTAGGACTTCAACAACCGAAAATCCTTTCTTCATGATGCCTTTGTGTATGTACTTATCGAGTTGAACTGCGTGGTAGCAAGTGGTCCGGGCGACAAATGGCGCACCGGCACCGATCGCCAATCGGGCGATGTCAAATGAAGGTTCAACAGTACCATGCGGCGCCGTAGTACCTCGTTTGCCGAGGGGCGTCGTGGGCGAAACTTGCCCGCCGGTCATGCCGTAGATGTAATTGTTGTAGATGACAACTGTCATATCCAGATTGCGGCGTGCCGCATGAATGAAATGGTTGCCTCCGATGGCCGTTGCATCGCCGTCACCGGTGACGATAATGATTTTTAGTTTCTGTTTTGCCAGCTTCAGCCCGGTTGCGAACGCGATTGCCCGGCCGTGAGTGGTATGTAAAGTGTTGAAGTCCAAGTAGCCTGGGGTCCGTGAGGAACAGCCGATCCCGGAGACGACGGCGATATTATCCTTCGGGATCTTGCTGCGTTCGATCGCCCGCAGCAGTGCCTTGAGGACAATGCCACATCCGCAGCCTGTGCACCAGATATGGGGCAACCTATTCCGTCTCAGGTATTTCTCATAGGGGAACATCTCTGATCCTCTCCAGAATTTCATCCGGTGTGATGAGCCCACCGTCAACGCGGTTCACGCCGACGGCTTGTTTCTTTGTCGCGCATGAAACTTCATGTGCGATCTGTCCGAGATTCATTTCCGGAACAATGAACGTCCTGGTCTGTTGGGCGATGCGGTTCAACTCCTCGTACGGGAATGGCCACAATACAAAGGTATGGAATATCCCGACCTTGTACCCCTGTTTTCGCGCCTCTGATACTGCCCGGTAGGCCGAGCGCGCGCTTGAACCATATGCCACTACGCAGATCTCGGCGTCGTCAAGAAACGTTGTTTTGTATTGTATTATTTCGCTCTGGTATCGATCGATCTTCCGGTTGAGTCGGCGGTATAGCATATCCACCTTCTTCGGGTCATTCGTCGGGAATCCTGTTTCGTCGTGGCTGAGACCGGTAACATGATATCGGTAGCCAGTACCGAACTCGGCAAAGGGGGGTACGTCAGAATCGGTGGATTCATAGGGTTGATAAGATCCCGGATCCTTCTTCGTACATTCCCTGTTGACAACTTCGATTTCCTCGTCAGCAGGGTATACTATCTTTTCACTGATGTGGGCAACGATCTCGTCGAGAAGGAGTATGACCGGCACCCGAAACCGTTCCGCATAATTGAAGGCCTTGATTGTCCAATCATATGTTTCTCTTACGGTTGAGGGAACGACAGCAATTACCGGATGGTCGCCATGCGTACCCCAGCGCGCCTGCATCACGTCAGATTGCGAGGGCAGGGTGGGTAGTCCGGTGCTGGGTCCGCCCCGCTGGACATTAACGACGACGCAAGGTACTTCAGCCATTGCTGCATAGCCAATATTTTCCTGCATCAAGGAGAACCCTGGACCGCTAGTGGCGGTCATTGATTTGACGCCGGCAAGCGATGCCCCGATAATGGCGGCCATGGACGCAATTTCGTCCTCCATCTGGATAAAAGTCCCGCCTACCTCAGGTAGCCGACGCGCAAGGAATTCGGCAATTTCAGTGGATGGTGTTATGGGATAGCCCGCGAAAAAACGCATGCCGGCTCTTAATGCTGCCTCTGCGCAGGCTTCGTTACCAGTCATTAGCTTTGCGTTTTCTCTATTTTTCATTTTTGCCGGATACCCTGTTCACGGAAATGGCGAAATCAGGGCAGTAGATCTCACACAGCTGGCAACCGGTACATGCATCAGGGTCGGCAACATAGGCCTTGGCCTTTTGCATTGCGAGCACGTTCTTGGGACAGAGCGCAACGCATAACAGACACCCTTTGCACCAATCTTCATTGATCACAACCTCAAACTTGCGTGTCTTCACGGTCATGGTTTACATTATATGCACAATTGAACCATCGTCAAGGATGCGTGTGTTTTTCTCGAGAACCAGCATCGGTCCTGCAGCAAAAGGTGTCAGTGCTAGATTTCTGGCCGGATATGCTCACGGCGATGTGAATGAGTGATTTCAGAGGTTGAGCCCAAGAAAATAATTCGTGAACTCACGGAAAAAAATGGTGACCGGGATCGCAAGGAGCACACCCCAGAAACCAAAGGTCAGTCCGCCAATGATCAGGGCGACCATGACGATTATGGGGTGTAATCTTGAAGCCTGGCCAATGATCGTCGGTCCCAGATAGAAGTTCTCAAGTAGTTGTTCACCAACATATACGGCCACGATCTTAATGACATTGGCGAGGGGGAATGCGCTGGTCAGTCCGATCAGTATCGCCGGGATGAAGCTCAAAATATAGCCGATGTTCGGTACGAGGTTACAGACGGCTGCGATGAGACCCAGCAGCAGGTAGTATCTTATCCCGAGCAGCCAGAGTGAGAAACCGACGATAAATCCAACCACGGCCATCAATATTATCTGTCCGCGGAAAAAACGGGCAAGTGAGATATTGAGTCTTGCAAGGAAACCGTCGATACGCCGGCTCTCGTCACGGGTGAATAGATTCCGGAACCAGTCCATTATCTTGTTCCGGTCCGCGAGGAACAGATAGGCAGATACCGGAATGATGATGATATTGTATAATACCATTATCATGCTTCCTATGCCTTTGCTGATCTGGCTTACGGTTGTGAAGAACCCCACAAGAATGTTATTGAGTTGCGTGGTGATCGTATTGGTGAGGATATCGGGTTGGATGTCAATGCCCCATGCTGCGAGCTTGTCAATCGCGACGCGAAAGTAGACCTGACCCTGCTGGATCACTTCGGGCAGCTTATCGATCAAACCCTGGAGTTCGTCGACCAGTCCGGAAACAATGATGAATATGAGTACTGGGAATACCGCGATAATTGGCAGGAGACAACCCAGTATCGCTATGATTCTGGGTATGCGTTTACGCTCAAGCGCGTCGATAATGGGGGTGAGGACATAGGCGAGACCGATGCCGATAATGAATGGGATCAGAATGTTGAAGAAATGGAACAGAAGATAGAAGAGGAGCAGAATTATGGTCAGCAGATAAATCGGGCGCGTGCTCTTTCCCTTTCTGTATGGCCATAGCATGACCAGAACAATGATCAGCAGCCAGATCGGTGAGAATGTCTTCGATAGGATAACAAATCCCGCGATGAGGATAAGAGAAATGTAGAATACAACGTTCTTCATTTGTAGATTATAGCGCGGGATGCAGTAAAATCAAGGCTTGACTTTGAGGGGTATTTAGATAGAATAGCGAAAGGAGAATACATGCAAAATATGAAATACTTCTTAGTTCCGCTTCTCTTGTTTGTTGTCAACTGTTCCCTTGAGAACAGGACATTGCTCTCAATAGGTGAAACGAAATATTCAGTGGCAGATTTCCAGGAGCGCTTCAATTTTACGCCAAATGATGATTCCGCGATGAAACAGCAAAAGATCGATGATTTTGTGAACCAGATGCTCGTCGTTGAAGAAGCCAAGGCAATGGGATACGAGAATGATCCCGTAGTACGTACGGCCTACGAAGCCAATGAACGTGATGTAGTATGGCGTTCCTACTACAACGATGTGGTCGTCAGCAAGATAAAAGTGCGCGATTCTGAAGTCAGGGACCTGTATAATAAGATCGTTGAGCAGTATCACCTTGCACAGATCGTAGTTGCTGAAGAATCCCTCGCTAATCGTCTGAAAATTGACATCCAGAGGGGGGCTTCTTTTGAGGATCTGCTACCATATTCTCTGGATACGATATCGGAAAACGGTGATATTGGAACGTTCTCGGTCATTTCCATCCCGGCCGAGATCATGAGCTCGCTCCGGAAAGTGAAGGAAGGCGGTATCACAGAACCGATCAAATTTGGTGAATATTACATGGTCTTCAAGGTCCTGGAGCATAGTATTGCTGAACGTCCTGAATATGAAGAGGTGAAGGAGAATATCAGGAACAATTTATGGCAGGAAAAGGCAAGAGCCGAAGGCGAGAAATACTATAATAAGATCCTTGAGAAGGCAAAGGTTGAATATAACCCTGAGGGACTCGAAATTCTTATGAAGCCGGATTCGCTGATCACGGAAGATGATCTTAATACCTGGGTGGTGAAGAAATATGATACATCTTATGTGTATGTGCGTACGGTCCTGACGGCAGTGCAGTATTTGCGAAGCAATGCCCGTGTCGATCCCAAATACCTTATCGATCAGGAATTGATACCCGATATCGTTTACGATGAAGCGATAAGGAACTACCATCACAAGCATCCGTCGACCAAGCGAAAGCTGCGGGACAAGCATACTCTGCTGATATACCAGAAGTTCTATTCAGACAATGTAACCGAAAAGGCTGTTATTGATTCAGCAGAAGTGGCTGAATATTACAACAGCCACCGCGATGAATTTAAGGACAAGAATTTGAGCCAGGTATTCTCCGTCGCTAAAGCGCGGCTGCGTGATGAGAGGGTCAAGAGTCTGCGTACTGACCTGTACGCTGGACTTCATGAGAAATATGATCCTGTGGTCGACCCAGCAGTCGTCGCGCAATTATTGAAGGAGGAAAAGTGAAGTATTTGATGCCTTTCTTGATCCTGCTGCTATTCTTCAATTGTGGCGAACAAGAAAAAGATGTGATCGTAACAGTTAATGGTTCGAAATTAACAAAGAAGGAATTCGAACAATATGTGCCAGAGCTCGACTACGATCAGGTCGGCGAGGACAGAATAATGGCATTCCTGGATGACTGGGTGCAGCAGGAAATCCTTTATCTGCAGGCGAAGAAACAGGGGATTCAACAGGAGGATTCGGTCAAATTTGTGCTCGGTCAATACACCAAGAATTTCCTGGCCATGGAGCTGGTGCGACGAGAATTCGGTACAACGAGTGTTACCGAAAAGGAGATCCGTAATTATTTTGAGCAGCATCAAGATGAATTCCTCTATGCCGTGAAACTTGGCCAAATAGTGCTGCCGACCCGGGAACTGGCCGTACGCACTTCTGAGGAAATAAAGGCCGGGGCCGATTTCTTCAAGCTTGCCCGCGAGCGCTCGCTGACAAGGTATCAGGACCCGGAGAACCCACGGATCATCACCGACTATCTGCCGCGTGGCGTCATCGCCGATTTCGCGATCGAAGAGGTCATATTTGAGATGACACCAGGTGAGGTTTCGGAAGCAATACCCTATGTTCAGGGAACCTATTTGATCGTGAAGGTCATAGACAAGAGGAAAATCAAGGCAAGGGCTGAGCTTACTGATGAAGTCAAGGGTCAGATATATAACTACCTTTTGGCGGCGAAGTATCAGGGTTTTCTGGAGAGTTATGTCGATAGTCTGAAAGCTTCCTACAAGATAACCACGGATCTGTCACCGTTGAAGAAACAATGAACATTATCATGGTATTAGGCGCGACTCATAAAACATGTTGATACTCTTATTGACTGGTATTCTGGCGGATCAGGTTGCTGCTTTTGTCGGTAATGATATCATATTGTGGAGCGAAGTCCAGGAGAACATCAGCATTCTTGCTAACGATCCCGTGGCGATGAAGATGTTCTCCAGCGAGCAAGAGGTCAACGAGTATGTTGTTGATCAGCTCGTTGCGAACAAACTTCTGCTGGTTGAGGCCGAACAGGAATCTGTTTTTGTCGATGACGAAGAGGTCAACCCGCTGGTCAATCAGAATATCGAAAACCTAAAGGTGAATTTCCCCTCCGAAGCTGATTTCTTCAGTTATCTCGAAGAACAGGGCATCAACATCGAAGAACTGAAGGCCTACTATCACGAGAACTTGAAATCAAGGTTGATCATGGAGAGATTGGTCTCCAAGAAATTCGCATCAAAGATAATGATATCGCCGATCGCGGTCAAGAATTTCTACGAGGAGAACAAGGATTCCATTGCCTTTGTTCCCGGGCGGGTGAGATTATCGCATATCCTGCTACCGATCATCCCGAACCAGGAAGAAATGATGAGGGGTTTTGAACGCGCAACAGATGTCTACAAGCTGCTTATCACTGGCGGCGATTTCAGCACCATTGCCCAGGAATTCTCAGAGGATGAGAGTTCAAAGAGGAAGGGCGGGATGCTGGGTAAGGTCAGAAGAGGCGAAACGATCGAAGATTTTGAAGCGATCGTTTTTGATCTCAAGCCAGGCACTGTTTCGCAGCCCTTTCCGACAAGGCTCGGTTACCATATTGTGGAGGTTTTGAACAAGGGCCCGGATTGGGTGCTGTTGAGGCAGATCTTGCTCAAGGTCGATGTCACGCGGCAAGATACACTGCGGATCAAGAGACAGGCTGGTGAATTGCGCGAAGTGATTGCCCGCGGTGCTGATTTCGACAGCCTGGCGCGATTATACTCCCGGGATCCGAACATAGACCTTGGGGAATTCTACACTGACCGTCTGACACCACCCTTCAACGAAGTGGTCAAAGATATGGCCGAACATGAGGTGAGCGAACCCATACTCACGCCCTATGGGTATCATCTTCTCTACATAAAAGAAAAAGTGCCGGAGCGCACTTTGAGCTTTGAAGATTTGCGTGACCAGATCATGCAGTACCTGTACCAGCAGAAGGTCCAGGAAAAGTATGATGGGCTCGTTAATGAGCTGAAAGAAAAGACTTTCGTAAAGACGTTCTACGCCAGCCTGAACGAAGCGACAGAGTAGCAAGCATCACCAGATAAAGACCATAGAGATCTCCGTGAGTTCGCAGATTTCTTCCTCAGTCTGCATAATCGCTCGTCCGTACAAGTTGACACAGGGTGTTGCTTGAGTAGAATGATGAGATGAAGTACCTTGCCAAATTCATCAAGGGCGATCGAAATATTCAAGAGATCTGCCGTTTCAAGGGTGGACGTGATATCTACCTGGTAGGCGGTACGATCCGTGACATAATAATGGATATTGAACCCCGGGATTATGATTTTTCGGTTAGTGGTTCAGGGATTGAATTTGCGCGGCGTGTCGGCAAGCAAGTAGGGGGTGCGCTTGTAATTCTTGATGAGGAAGCGGATGAAGCGCGGGTTGTGAAAGGGGAGATCGTTTACGACTTCATCGGCCTTGATGCCCACGGTGTTATCGTTGATCTCGAGCGCCGTGATTTTACCATCAACGCAATGGCGGTAAAACTGGACAGCCTCGAATTCCTCGATCCGTGCAGCGGAATGAAAGATATCAAGAGAAAGATGATCCGGCCGACAACACCGCAATCATTGATCGATGATCCGCTTCGGATACTAAGGGGCTTCAGATTTGCGCTGGAGCTCGACTTTGAGCTGCACAAAGATTTCTTCAGGCTGGCAAAGAATATCCCGCTTGCCAAGATCGCCGCCGAGCGTATCGGCTATGAAATGATGCGTATCATGTCCACCAATCATTCATTTGACATGGTCCTCAAGATCAACAGCTTGGGTATATTCAAGCAGATATTCCCCGAAGCTCTGAAATTAATAGAGGATTTTGAACTGTGGAATCATTCGCTCAACACATATGGGGCGGTTGAGCATTTGATCCAAAGAGGGTTCTTCAGAACACTTGAGCCTGAATATGAAGAATATTTCGCCAAACCCAACCGGGTAGCTTTGTGCAAACTCGCTGGCCTTTTCCATGATGTTGCCAAGCCCGACACATTTCTCTTGAAAGAAGGCGAAGTACACTTCTACGGGCATGATACCATGGGTGCGAGGATGGTAGAAAGAATCGCGCACCGTAGACTCAGATTTTCAAAGCATGACACGGATGTTCTAAAAAGGCTCGTGAAAGAACACATGAGACTTCATCTTCTCGCCACGAATCCCGAGTTGACGGACCGGGCGATCCGTCGGTTCTTCAGACACCTTGAAGACGACTGGTTCGGTGCGATGATGATCGCGTGGGCCGATGGCTACGCGACCGGTGGCAAGACCAGGCATCTGGAGAAGGCGTTCCAGAGGATGATAAACTTGTTGAGGGCGGACCGGGCAAAGCCCCGGGTTGAGCGCCTGGTCAATGGCTATGACCTTATTGCCCTGGGCATGAAACCAGGTCCGGTATTCAAGCTGATTCTTCAAGAACTGCTCGATCTGCAACTCGAGGGCAGGATCAATGAAAAATCTGAAGCGCTGCAGGAAGCAGCCGAGATCGCCAGGCGGCTGAGTGCACAGCAGTAGAGAATACAGGTGTTTGACATCGGCCTCAGCTTTGATATAATCTAGAGATATGAGAGCAACAACGATTATTGGCATACGCCACGGCGGTAAGGTGGCGATAGGCTGTGACGGCCAGATCACCACCGGTGAGACGGTAATCAAACATACGGCACGCAAGATACGCAAGATGTATAATGATAAGATCCTCACTGGTTTTGCTGGATCGACGGCCGACGCACTTACGCTGTTTGAGCGTTTTGAGTCCAAGCTTGAAGAGTTCCGAGGCAATCTTCCCCGGAGCGTGGTTGAACTAGCCAAGGATTGGCGGCAGGACCGTGTCTTGCGCCGGTTAGAAGCATTGTTGGCGATCCTCGATAAGGACCATTCCTATGTTGTTTCTGGATCGGGTGATATCGTGGAGCCTGACGATGGTGTGGTGGCCATTGGGTCGGGAGGACCTTATGCCTTGGCCGCGTGCCGCGCGCTGCTCAAACACTCAGACCTTTCTGCACGCACAATAATTGAAGAGTCGATCAGGATTGCGGCAAATATTTGTATCTACACTAACGCTGAAATATTCATTGAAGAATTATAGGACGGTTACCCGACGCCGGTCCAGCTAAGCAGGTGCCGGCTAAGTCGTTCCCCGGTCCGGTCTCTGTTTCGATATTACGATCTTAAGCTTGCGCAGCGCGTTTTCTTTGATCTGCCTTACGCGCTCCCGGGTGATGTTCATGATCCGACTGATCTCTTCCAGGGTGTGCGGTTCGTACTCACCCAGCCCGAAGTTTCTCTCCAGGACTTCCCTTTCCCTGCTTCCGATTTTGCTCAATGCTTTCTGAAGTTTTTCCTTCTGCATCTTCTTCTTGAATATTTCATCGGGGGGGGGAGTGATCAGGTTATCAGAGCCCTGAATGTCTAAGCGCACCGACTCGATGTAAGGATTCTCAGAGTCCTCAAAGGTTTCATCCAAAGAATAGGGAGGAATGAGCTCGCTCAGGGCGAGAGCAATGGCATTGGTATCCACCTTGAGTATCTCGGCTAACTCTTCGGTTGTCGGCTCACGCCCTTTTCTCTGAATGAACTTCTTGGTTTGTGTTTGGATGCGCCGCGCCAGAAAGCTCTTGCGAACGAGCCCTTTCTGTGAACTTATAGCTTCGTAGATCGCTCGCTTTATCCACCAGACCGAATAGGTGTTGAACCGGTACCCCTTTCTTTCATCAAATTTATCGGCAGCGTGGATCAACCCTTCGTTGCCGGCATTTATCAATTCCGATAGATTCATGCGGTCATCCTGGAATTTTTTGGCGATGAATACGACGATGCGGAGATTCGCGCATATCAATGTTTCTTTCGCGTCGAGATCATTCTTCTCACGTGCCTTCTTGGCAAGTTCAAACTCCTGTTCTTTGGTAAGGATCTCGTACTGGCTGATCTCTTCCAGGTACTGCTTCAGTCCCCGATCCGTGACGCGGAACATAGTCCTGGCGCGTTAGGAGATCACTAAGAGATTCATTTCCCCGTCCATGAAAACCATGCTTTATGGTGTGACCGCGACGTAGATCTTGCGCTCGCCGCGCTGGACGTGGAAGATTACGGGTTTGCCCGATTTCAGATTCTTCGCCGCGTTGCGGTAGTCATTCACGTTCGAGATATCTTTGTTGCCGATGCCCATGATAACATCGCCGATATTGAACCCCGCCTTGTCGGCTGCGGTGCCGGCTTTAATATCGATTATGATGACGCCGCGTGTCGCTTTTGGTTCAAAACGCTGGGCCCGAGGATCGCTGAGGTCAACGACCATCAGTCCGAGTTCATATTCCTGTTCGGGTGTTTCTCGCGCCGCGCTCACTGTTTCCGGCATCTCGCCGATCGTCAGATCCAGATTTTTCGTTTTACCGTCACGATAGATCTTCAGGTTGACCTTCTTGCCAACTTTGGTCGAGGCCACGAGAATGCGGAATGAAGCCATGTCCTTTACTTTCTGGCCGTCAAACTCGAGTATCGCATCACCGGCCTTTATGCCGGCGCGGCTCGCTGGCGTGTTTTCCATGACCTCGCTGATAATGACGCCCTCAAGTGAAGGTAGATCCATTGCTTCCTTCAAGTCTTCAGTGATCTCCTGGAGATAGACACCGAGGTATCCACGTGTGACCTTGCCTTCGGATTTGAGCTCTTCGATCACGGATTTCGCAAGATTCGCCGGTATGGCAAAACCGATGCCCACATTGCCGCCGCTGGGCGAAGTAATGGCGGCGTTGATGCCGATAACTTCACCGCGGATATTGACCAGCGGACCGCCGGAGTTGCCCGGGTTTATCGCGGCGTCGGTCTGCAGGAAGCTCTGGAAATCAGGACCCTCAGGCAGCGCGATGCCCGCGCGCCCCTTGGCCGATATGACACCGACCGTGACCGTACCTTCAAGATGGAATGGATTACCACAAGCAATCGCCCAATCGCCGACCTTCACATCATCTGAATTGCCGAATTTCAAATAGGGGAGTTTTTCATTGATTTCGATCTTGAGAAGGGCGATGTCGGTCCTTTGATCGGTGCCGACGATCTTCACCTCGTCGCCCTTGAATTCATGCTTGTTCGTCAATTTTACCACGATATCAGACGCGCCCCTTATCACGTGGTAGTTCGTCACAAGATAGCCGTCCTCAGAGATGAAAAATCCCGAACCAAGCGTCTGGGTGCGCTGCTCGGGTCTGGGTGTACCCCTGAAGAAATCCTTGAAGAAATCGTCGAATGGACCTTCGTAACGCCATTCGAATCCGGGAAAAGTACCGGTTACGGTTCTCTCGGCGGATATGTTCGCCACTGCCGGCGTGACATACTCAATGACCGCCGTGAATGGGCTTTCGCCCTTATCAGTGACCACCGGTACGGCGGCGAGTTGGCTGTTGCTGGCTTCGCCGCGATTTGCCAGGTTAGGTATGCTGGCCGTGATCATTATGCCAAACAGAAAAGCAAAAACCGCTGCCGCACCAGCGATTATGCCGGCATTGCGGAATGAGATGTGCTTATGCACTGCTGCCTCCAGAATTCTTTAACATAATTTCGTTTTTAGCGGTATCTGACCGCGCACATTCAAGCTGCCTATTTCTTTGCGCGCATCTGCTCCTTGCCAACTTTCAGATATTCGAGATTCTTTTTCTTCAATTTTCGCTCAGCTGCTTTGACCTTAGCAACGATGCTCTTAATCTTCTTATCCTGCTGCCAGTCAGCATTCTTCTTTACGAATACCGAGTCATACACCTTGCTTCCCAGTTCCGTGAAATTGTCGCGCAGCTTGCGACTGAGGTCAAATATCTCAAGTTTTAATGTACCCTTCTGGGTCAAATCGCCGGCTTCTTTGCCAATTACTTTCGAGGCATCATCCAGCCACTTGACCACATCATCCCAAATATTAGCCATGTGTTCCTCCTTACAGATTAGACAAAAGCATAAGCGCTTGGTTTATCGTGGTAATTTGCTTCCGCACGCCGAACCGAGGCACGGGCTACGTTTCTCGGATCTCGTCTTCTTTGTCTTTCTGTACTTCATCGACCTTCTTGATGAACTGGTCGGTTATCTGCTGTACTTTTTCTTGTGCCTTGAACGAAGCATCTTCAGAGATCTTCTTTTCCTTTTCCAGCTTCTTGATCTCATTATTGGCGTCACGCCGGATATTCCGGATCGCAACTTTGGTTTCCTCGGCCATGCGCAAGGTGAGTTTTATCAATTCCTCGCGGCGCTCTGTAGTAAGCGGGGGGACAGCAAGCCGGATCACGTTGCCATCGCTGTTCGGCGTTAGCCCCACGCCGGATTTGAAGATCGCTTTTTCGATATTAGGTAACGCGGTTTTGTCCCACGGTTGGATAATGATCAACCGTGCCTCAGGAATGCTGATCGTCGCGACCTGATTGAGGGGTAGCTGGCTGCCATAATATTCAACACGGATCGCCTCGAGCAGTGCGGGCGAGGCGCGGCCGGTTCTCAATTTTGACAGCTCCTGAGTGAGAAGTGTCAATGATTTTTTCATTTTCAAATCGTGATTCTTCATTATTTCTTCGACCATCTCATCCTCCGCTGATAAGTGTTCCCACTTTTTTGCCCGATAAGACGTCGGACAATGTGTATTTCGTAAAATTGTAAACACAGATGGGTATTCTTGTTTCACGGCAGATATTGAATGCTGCCAGGTCCATGACCTGCAGATCCTTCGCAATGATCTGGCGGTAGGTCAGTGTCTCATAGAAAGTGGCGTTCTTGTTCGTGTGAGGATCTGCCGAATACACTCCGGCCACTTTTGTACCTTTGATGAGTACATCGACATCGAATTCGGCCGCCCTCAGCGCGGCTGCCGTGTCTGTTGTGAATAATGGGTTTCCCGTACCCCCAACAAAGATCACGACCCCGCCCGAATCATAGAATTCCAGGTCCTTGAACTTGTTGAAACTTTCGGCAATACCATCGATGGCAACGGCACTGCTGATCTTCACACGATGACCTGCCTGCTTCAGCACTGAACAGAGTATCAAGCCGTTTATCACTGTCCCCATCATGCCACACAGGTCAGCATCGATCTTGTCAAGCTCCCTGGCATCGCGTCCTCGTATGATATTGCCGGCGCCGACGACGATGCCGATTTTCGTACCCATCCTTGTGGCCTCAGTGATCTGCTGAACTGTGTATTTTATTGACGACATGTTGAAAGCCGTCTCTTGATTTCCGAAAAATTCTCCTGATAATTTAAGGATTATTCTGCGGTATTTTCTATGGTGTGATTTTTTTTTCATTCACCGAGGCGAAAACGTACGAAACGCCTTACGATGATGTTTTCACCGAACTTGGCGATCTGTTCTTTCAGATACTCGCCGACAGTTTTCTCGGGTATTTTTACAAATGGTTGTTCGATAAGACACACGTCCGAGTAGAATTTCTCGAGTTTGCCTTCAACGATCTTTTCAACGATCTCTGGTTTCTTTTTCATATCCTGCACCATGCTGCGGTAGATCTCTCGCTCGCGTTCGATCACCTCAGGAGACAGCTCTTCTCGCGTGACAACCATGGGTTCGCTGGCCGCTATTTGAAGGGCAATATCGCGCACGAACCTTCTGAATTCCGTGTTCCGTGCAACGAAGTCGGTCTCGCAGTTCACCTCTACGAGTACACCGAGGCGATCGCCAGGATGGATGTACGCGTCAATGATGCCCTCTTTTGTTATACGTCCGATTTTTTTTGCCGCCAGGGCGAGCCCCTTCTTGCGCAGGTTCTCAACGGCCTTATCGATATCGCCTTCGGCTTCGGCAAGCGCTTTCTGACAGTCGACTATGCCGGCACCGGTTCTCTCTCTAAGTTCCCTCAGCTTCTCCCGATCCATAGGTCTCCTTGTCTTCGGCTTCGAATCCTTTTCTGCCTTCGACGACGGCATTTGTGATGATCTTGGTGATGAGGGAGATCGAGCGGATTGAATCATCATTGGCCGGTATCGGGTAGTCAATATCTGTCGGGTCAACATTTGTATCGACGAGTGCGACCACTGGTATTTTCACACGTAGCGCTTCGCGGAGTGCGGTTTCATCTTTATGAATATCAACGATGTAGACCATACCCGGCAGTCGATCCATGTCCTTGATACCTTCGAAATACTTATGTAGCTTCTGGTACTCGCGCTCGGCACGTGCGAGTTCCTTTTTTGATGTCATTGTCCAGCGCCCATCTTCTTTCATTTGCTCAAATTCCCTTAAACGCGCAATGCGGCTACTGAGGACATCATAGTTTGTCAAGAGCCCGCCCAGCCAGCGTTCCGTCACATAGAATATGTTCGCGCGCTGAGCTTCTTCCTTTATGATATCTTTGGCTTGCTTCTTGGTGCCGACGAAGAGAATACCTTTGCCTTCCTCGGCGACGCGTACGGTTGCTTCGTGGGCACGCTTGAGTGCTTCTTGGGTCTGCCTGAGATCGATAATGTGAATGCCGTTTCGCTTTCCGAAAATAAATTTCTCCATTTTTGGATTCCAGCGCTTGGTGCGGTGTCCGAAATGACAACCCGAACTGACGAGTCTTTCGAATGTGATCTGTTCCAAGATGCCTCCTTATCGCTTAGAGAACTGGAATCTCTTGCGTCTTTTCGCTAGACCGTACTTGCAGCGTTCCTTTTTCCGGGGATCGCGTTTCAACAACCCGGCACTCTTCAGCGTCGGCCGCAGTTCCGGGTTGTGTTTGACCAGTGCCCGGGCAATACCCTGGCTGAGTGCTCCTGCCTGCCCGGATATACCGCCGCCTGAGATCCTTGCCTTGATGTCGATACTGCCCATGACACCTGCCGTGATCAGGGGCAGATTGACAAGATCGACGAGATCCTGCCGTCCGAAATATTGCAGGGGGTTGCGATTATTGACCTTTATCACCCCCGTACCGGAACTCAGAAATATCTTCGCCGTTGCCGTTTTCCTTGAGCCTGTCGTTATCTCCGGCATATCAATTCCTCCTTACAGCTCGATCGTCTGGGGCGACTGCGCGGTGTGGGGATGCTTCGCATCCGTATAGATCTTCAATCGCCTGAGTCGCCGTGCCCTTAATCTGTTCTTTGGCAACATACCACTGACCGCATGGTAGATCACGCGTTCAGGGTGCTTTTTTAACATTGTTTCGAGATTAATGCTTTTCAGTCCGCCCGGGTAAAAGGAATGAGAATGGTATATCTTATCCTGCATTTTTGCCCCGGTAACGCGGAACTTGTCAGCATTTAAAATGACCACGTAATCCCCGCAATCGACATGGGGTGTATATTGCGGTTTGTGCTTGCCGATCAAGACTACGGCTATCTTAGAAGCTAACCGTCCCAGTATCTTATCCTGTGCATCGACAATATACCAGCCGCGCTTGACCTCTGATTTCTTGAGGGTTTTGGTTTTCATAGACCACTATTATACGCAAATCTGTCGAAATGTCAATAAGGAACTGACCGGCAAAAGCGACTTCTGGACCCATGTTGTGAAGAATGAAATCCCAAGGGCCAAATCCTAAATACTAATACCTAAATACTAAACAATTTCAAAACCCAAGTTTCTAATGACCAAAACGGATGGTATATGGACAGCCCAATGCATTATCCTGTATCTCATCACGGTTTCGAATTTTGAAATTGGTGCTTTGCACTTGTTTAGGGTTTGGTGCTTGGAATTTAGGATTTGTGGCAATTAGTGCGCTTCATCCCAGTTCTGGCCAGTACCGATCGATACCTCGATTGGCACCTCGAGTTTCACAACGTTTTCCATGCTTTCTTTTACTATTTGCTTTGCTGCCTCAACGCGGGTTTCTTCGATCTCAAAGAGTAGCTCGTCGTGAATGGAAAGCAGCAAGCCGCCGGGGAAGCCGCTGGTCGACAGCTTACTTTCGACATCGATCATCGCGATCTTGATGAGGTCGGCGGCCGTGCCCTGGATCGGCGTGTTGATCGCCGCACGTTTGGAGAACTCACGCAGTGCATGATTCCGCGCGTGCAGGTCGGGTAGGGGCCTGCGGCGTCCAAACAATGTCTCTGCATGACCTTTTTCCTCAGCCGAAGTCACTGCCTGCTCGCGCCACGCAGCAACTTCAGGGTAAAGGTCGTAGTAAGACTGGATGAATTGTACCGCTTCTTCATGAGCAATATCAAAGCGTTGGGCGAGTCCGTAGTCACTCATGCCGTAGATGAGTCCGTAGTTGACCACTTTTGCCATTCTACGTTGTTTGTCATCAACGTCGTCCTCAGAGATGCCAAAGACGACGCTCGCCGTATGCCGGTGAATATCTTCTCCCTTGGCAAAAGCACTGAGCAGGTTCTTGTCGTTGGAAAAATGAGCGAGCAGCCGGAGCTCGATCTGCGAGTAATCAGCAGATATTATTCGGTAACCGTCGCCGGCAACGAAACCTTTGCGTATTTTTCTCCCTAGATCGCTTCTTATCGGTATGTTCTGCATGTTCGGATTTGTTGATGATAATCGTCCTGTTGCGGTGCTCGCCTGGTTGAACGTGGTATGGATTCTGCCTTCTTTGCTGAGCATGACCAGAGGTTCGAGGTAGGTTGATTTGAGCTTCGCGAGTTCGCGGAAAGTGATTATCTCCCGGGGTACTGGATGGCTCGGGCTGAGCTGGGTGAGCACTTCTGCGTTGGTTGAATAGTGGGTTTTTCCCCGTTTGGTCGGCTTGAGCTGCAATTCTTCGAAAAGAACCTGCGCCAGTTGTTTTGGTGAATTGATATTGAACGCATGGCCGACCATGTTGAATATCTTCTTTTCTGATTCTCTGAGTTGCTTCTCGACATCGACATCGAGTTCCTGCATATAGATCACATCCAAAGCGATGCCGCGTTTTTCCATGTTGGTGAGTACTTGTATGAGTGGTGCTTCGATATTAGTGTAAAGCTCGAGCATTTTCTGCGCGGCGAGTTTCTTTCTGATGATTGGATAGAGCTGTTGGCTGAATATGGCAACTGCTTCGGGGGTTTTTTCCGGGTACAGTTTGAGGTTGTGCAGGCACAAGTCTTCAAAGGTGTAAGCCCGGCGGTTCGGTTCAAGGAGCCAGGAGGCGATCTGCAGATCAAAAAGCGGTCCTGCCAGGTCAGTAGCATGCATGATGGTCTTTAGATCGTAGCCGACTTTTGTGGCATTTTTATTAGCTAATATATTGGCTGCATCTTTCAGGGTAGCGCGACATACTGTTTCATCATCGCCATTCAGATATACTTTATCACCTTCCAACGCGATACCTAGCATGTCGAATTTTGTGAGCTTTTTTTCATCTTTGAGTTCTTGAATGCTGAATTGTGCGCTTTTTGTTTTTGATAGGTCTTTGATGATCGAATGGAATTCGAGATCGACAAGTATGGGCGTGAGTTTTTCCATGTCCGGTTCGGTAATGCGCAGCGCTTCTAGATCAACGTCAAGTGGTACATCAGTCTTCAGCTTTATCAATTCCCTGGACAAAAGGGCTTTTTCCCGGTGTGGTTTCAGGCGGGCATCATTTTCAAGGGCGTCATCGAAATCCTTGTATTTTTGGATGATCCCGACGGCCCGCTTGGGACCGATGCCAGGTACCCCCGGAACATTATCGATCGTATCGCCGGTCAGTGCCAAGTACATGGGTATCTGTTCCGGCGCCACACCCAGCTTGGCAATCACCTTTTTGCGATCATAGACAATATCTCCATAGGCATCATACACATAGATGTTTTCTCCGACCACCTGGAGCAGGTCCTTGTCTGAGGTTGCGATATAGACCTCGCCATGTGCTTTAAGCTTGACCGCAAGCGTCGCCAGGACATCATCGGCTTCATAACCGACGATCTCAAATTGGGGTATGCCCAGGCATTCACTGATCTCTTTTGCTTTTTCGATCTGAAAGGGAATATCGGGCGGCGGCGCAGGCCGTGTTGCTTTGTATTCTTTGAACGCCTTGTCGCGGAAGGTTTCGCCAGGCGCATCAAAAGCCAGTCCCATGTATTCGGTGGGCAATTTCTTCTTTATCTTCTGGATCATATTAACGAAGCCGTATATGCCTGAGGTGTTTTCACCGCGTGAATTCTTTAAAGGATTCTTAATGAAAGCAAAATATGAGCGAAATATTACTGAATGCGCGTCAATGATGATGAACTTCTCCGCCATGGAAGATTATATCCAGTTTCCCGGCCGAAACAAGCCCGGGGACAGGCATCAAACATGCTCTACGCTTGATGCTATGCGCATAACGCCACAAGTTAACAAAATCAACCTGTCGTATCCTGCAAAGGGCTATACTTTGTTGATTATTCCAGGGGTTATGTGTGACCAATTGAACAAACGTGTAAAAAGTGCATGCCTGTCCCCAAGGTATTGACAGGCTGTTGATTGTGTGTAGTATTTTTGCGTGGCTGACCGCAAACAGGTCCACGCGATCGTAAATCCGCACTCCGGCCATGGCAAGGCCGGTAAGAAATGGCCTCACATATTGGAGTACCTCCAAACCCTCGGCTTCGAGGTCACCTGGCAAAGGACTGAGCGCAGATGGCATGCTTATGACATAGCAAAAAAATACACAGAAAGCGGCGCGGCGCTTGTGATCAGTGTCGGCGGCGAGGGCGTTATGAACGAGATCCTCAATGGCATGTTCGCAGGCTCAAAAGGTTCAGGCAAGCTGCCTACGTTAGCCATGATCCCGATCGGCACGGGCACTGATCTCTCAAGGACATTACATATTCCCAAAGAGTTTCACGGCGCGGTTGATATCATCAAGAACGGTCGGGAAATGAAGATGGATGCCGGCCAGATGTTTTTTCAGCACAGAAACCGGACCTGGGCGCGTTATTTCATTAATGCTTCAGACGCTGGCCTGGGCGGAACCGTGGCAAGGATCAGCAACAGCATTCCTAAAACGCTGGGTGGTTTCTTGACTTTCCTTCTATCCAGCCTCGCGGCTTTGCTCAGTTTCAAACGAATGAAATTGAAGCTCTGGGTCGATGGCAGGCTTGTGGACTCGGGACTCATGACAATCGTCGGCGCGCTCAACGGCCAGTTTTTTGGCGGCGGCATGCATGCGGCACCCATGGCCGTGGTCGATGACGGTGTGATGGAGTTCATTTATGTTAAGGATACTACGTTCTTCAAGTTTCTGAGTAAGGTACTGGCCCGGGTTTATGAAGGCAAGCACCTTGCGTATCACAAGGTGCACGTTCATCGCGGTAGGGAGTTGATCATCGAGGGCAGCAAGTCTTTTCTGTCTGATGTTGACGGCGAGGTGGAAAAAGCAGAAAGAATAGTCGTGAAGGTTCTGCCCAGGGCGGTCGGGATCTTGGTGAAGAATTAGCTTGCGTAGAGATTGTTGGCTGTGATATATTCCGCTACTGAGAGCGTGATTAAGTAACGCACCGAAGCACCTTTTTTAACTCTTGCCCGGATCATCGTAGAAGAGATGTCGATGAGTGGTGCGGTGCTGACCATGATGCGGTCAAAGAACTTCGATTCTTTTGATATCTCATAATTCGGCCGGCGCATCACGACAACGCGGCACTCCCTGAACAGCGCTTCAGGATCTTTCCATGTTTCGATCTCCAGCCATTGGTCGCTGCCGATAATGAGGTAAAACTCATCCTCTGTCCTCTGATGGAGCGCCTTTACTACACCGATTGTGTATGTCTTATCCTGCATTTCCCGTTCGACGTCGCTCACCGTGAAGTTCTCGTTTTCGGCGACCGCCAGCTCGGTCATTGCATATCGAATTCCGTAAGGTGAATAATCTCTTTTGTGTGGAGGGTTTCCTGCCGGTACGAAGAGCATTTTTTCAAGATGGAACTCCTCCAGGACATGCTGGGCAAGGATCAAATGTCCGATGTGTGGTGGGTCGAAGAGGCCGCCGAAGAATCCGATCTTCATACTGTGTTACATGGTTAATTATTTTCCAGTTCTGCGATGCGTTTGGCCGCCGGCCTTCCCCATTTTTCATCATCAAGCAGCTCTTTGTACAGGTCCAGGGCTTTGTCTGTTTTGCCTTCCTTCTCGTGTATTTGGGCGCTGCGGTATCTTGCTTCATTGGCCGCTTCAGTCTCGGGGTAATTATTGATGATATAGGAGTAATAAAGAAGAGCGGCTGGAATTTCCTTCATCTTCTGATAGAGCTTGCCGTTCTCCAGTTCCTTCTTGGCTAATAGGTTCCGTGCCGAGAGGATTTCCGTGCGGACGTCATCGGTGTATTTCGAGTTCGGATAGCGGGTTATAAATTCATCGAATTGTCGGATCGCCTTTTTCAGGTCACTCAGATCCTTCTCATAACTGGGTACGCTTGCCAGATAGGCCTTCGCCCGGTAGAAGTATGCATCTTCCATCTGCGTTGAATTCGGGAAATTGCGCACCAGGTAATCGAATTCGACGATGGCCTGGGTGTAATCCTTTTTTTCAAGATGGGTGCGCGCCAGCCAGTATTGGGCATCATCGACAAACTCAGACGAAGGATGGTAAAAGAGGATCCTTTCGAACGCTTCAAGTGCCTGGTCAAACTTCTTGCTGTTGAAGAAGGACATCGCGCGTTCGAATTCGGCAGCCGGCTCAAGTGGTATCAGAGTTTCACGCATGGCACAGGAAACAAGTATCAACGTGCAAATGAATAGAACATAGATGATCTTCACTTCTTCTCCTGGATCTCTTTGATCCGTTCCTTTGCTTTTTTTGTCATTTCGCCCTTTTGATAAGGGTCAAGGCGCAGCACTTTCTTGTAGTGCTCCAAAGCGGTTTCCAGACTACCTCGCATGTAGTATACCTCCGCAGTATAGTAATATGCATCGTCGAGCATTGATTTTGGTTCCTGACTCGCGATGATGTGTCCAAAATAGACTTCGGCGCTGTCCATTATGCCGGCTTCGAAATATTTGATACCCAGGGCGAGTTCTATTTCACTCAATAATAGCAGGTTAGCCGCGGTCTTGAGCCTTTCGTACTCGGCTCTGCTCATTGCCAGCGCCTGTTCGTAGTTACCACTTGCGGCCAGCGCTCTGATCAGCTTCGGTTTTGCCCTCTTGGCTTCATCAGATGCCGAATCGATCTGCAGGGCACGCGTGTACGCAAGTACGGCTGCTTCAAAATTACGGCCATCATAGTTCAGGTCACCGATGAGGAAAAGATTGTTCGCCTGTTCGTGCTCAGGCACAAGTTTCGTGACCTCTTGATATAAGAACAATGCTCTTTCAGGTTCGTTAATCTTAAGCGCATTTTGCGAAAGTGTATTATATATGTTGATTATGCTATCTCTGAATGTGGAGTCGGAGCTGAGCGAATTCGTAAAATACTTAGCCGCCTCTGCATACTCGTTCTTTCTCAAGTAGCAGTAACCAAGCAAGTATTGTATCTCCGAGTTTTTATCGTTGCGGAGCGATATGATCTCGGTCAGCGCCCGGTCGTAGTTCCACTGGTTGATGAATTCACGGGCATTGGCGATGCGTTCTTCCCGGCGCGTGCAGCCAACCGCCGCGATGCTAATGAATATTGAAATGGCAACAACTCTGCGCATATGATTCCTCTAGAACCGCTCGACGACACCCTGAATTATCTGCGTCAGCACGGGCCCTGCTTTTGCAGCTGCTTTCAGGATCCGTATCAGGTTGACCGATTTCACTGAATCGGCAATACCCATGTCAGTGATGGCCGATATGGCCAGGACCTTCATCCCCAAATACCTTGCCATCAGGACTTCGGGCACCGTCGACATGCCCACGGCATCGGCGCCGATTATCCTCAGGAAGCGGTACTCGGCATTCGTCTCAAGGTTAGGACCTGGAACGGCAACGTATACGCCCTTGTGGATCGAGATCTTCTTTTCACGGGCGACGCTTTCGGCCAGCTCAATGAGCTTTTTGCTGTAGCAGTCATACAGGTCAGGGAAACGCGGTCCCAGCCGCGCATCGTTCTCACCGCGCAGGGGGTTGTCCGGGATAAGATTGATGTGATCCTTGATGAGCATCAGTTCGCCTGTGGAAAAATCCGGATTGAGCCCGCCACAGGCATTTGATATAATGAGGGTTCGTACGCCGAGCATTTTCATGACCAGCACCGGAAACGCGATCTCCTTTGCCGAGTATCCTTCGTAATAATGCAACCGACCCTGCATTGCGACGATTTGCTTGCTGCTCAGCTTACCCAGAATGAGCCTGCCTTTGTGGCCAGTTACGGTCGCGGTTGGGAAGTGTGGTATGGTGTTGTAAGCAAGAGCTCGTTCAATCGTGATGCTCTTCGCCATCCTGCCAAGACCAGTACCCAGGATCACACCGATGCAGGGTTTGGTCTTGGTGCGTTCCTTGATGTGTTTTGCGGCTTGATGGGCCTTCGCTCTCACTTCTTTTCCAGTCTTTCGAGCAGGCGTAGATAGGATTCAAGCAGCCCCCGGAATTCAGATACGAGCAGGAGTTTCTGGTGTTCAATTATCTTCGTTTCCTCCCTTATCTTACTGAGCTCGGTTTGAGCTTCTTTCAGGAAACGCTGTGCTTCAACACGTGCGTTGGCAATAATGGTCTCTGCTTCCTTTTTCGCACCGCTCTTCAATTCATCCGATGCCTTCTGTGTGGTCGTCAGCGTGTCCTGGAGGATTTTCTCCATGCGTCGGTAATCTTCGATCTTGGAATCCGTGTCTTTTACCCTTTCCGTGAGACCGGCATTTTCTCGAAGGAGCTCTTCAATTTCCGTGGCGATCATTTCTAAGAATTCACGCACCTCATGTGGATCATAACCACGGACTTTCTTCTTGAATTCCTGTTTGCGGATTTCTAAAGGCGTAATGGGCATATTACCTCCTTCGACCCGAAATCAATTTCGCAAAGTGAAAAATTTCTGAATATCCTTTTAGGTAGTCTATGTTATTTGCAGAACACGCACAACTCCAAACCGTGTATTTAGTTGAAATCATAGATCCTTCCGCCACCCTGACGTTTGGCGCGGCGCAGTGCGTCCTCGGCTTTTCCTATTATTTCGCGCACCCCGCCGGCGTCCTCGGGAAAGCCGACGATCCCCACGGATACATTGATCTCCTTGATACGCAGGTCGTCTTTGAAGAAATCGTGGTTTGCGACATTCTTGATGATCCTCTGGGCAGTTTTCTGGGTCAAGGCTTTTCTTGTTTCAGGCAGGAGTATCACAAATTCATCACTTCCGTAGCGCGCCAGGATATCGACGCTGCGGAGGCTCCTTTCGAGGATGCGCGCCAGTTGCTGAAGCACACGGTCGCCGGTCTGGTTGCCGAATTCTTCATTCACCGATCTGAACCCGTCGATATCCAGGAGAATGACGGAAAGGTTGTGTTCATATCTAGAAGCGCGCTGCAGTTCGGTGCTAAGCTGATTGTCAAAATACCGGCGGTTGAAAACTCCGGTGAGCGTATCGAGCCAGTTCTGTTGCTTGATACGGGAGTAAAAGCAGTTAGGCTTGATGAAATGTTCGACAAAGACGTAGGGGTGTGTCTTCAGTGTTTCGACCAGCTCAGTGGAATCGGTCCTGCTGATCTCATACATACATAGGAGAAATATCCGGTGATCGGGTTGCTGAATGAAATCGTCGAGTTCTACTTCGTGATTGACAAATGTTTGATTACTTTCCATTAGTATGCGCAGTCCGGTACGGCTTTTTGGCATTTTTGCGTATTGGGCTTTCAGCCATTTTTCAAAGCTTCTTGCAGGGCCCGCCTTGCTGAAGGTGGTGATCTTCTTTCCGAAACTCCTACGGAGCACCTTGCATGTTGCTTCATTCCCGATATAGATCACTCTTTCCCGGCGCTCGATGCCATCATTGAGGAGCGCGGAAACGTTATCGAGGAGTTGTTCTTGACCACGGTACAGATAGAGTGCGTGTACTGGAAGGTCAAGCTCAATACCTTCGTAACCTATTTTTAGCGACCCGGCCATCACTTCTCGATCTTACCGACAACCGACCCCAGGATGTCCATTGCCCGCGCGAGTTTTTCAATGGTATAATTGCCCATGTGGCCGATGCGGATGATCGTGCCTCTGAGGTTTGCCTGTCCGTTAGCGAAGAGGATGCCGTGTTCTTCTTTAATCTTCTTGATGATCGGCGTACTGACCATGTCCTTGGGCATCTTGATCACGGTCAGGGCATTTGATGGTGAATCCGGGAAGATCTTAAATCCCATGTCGCGGACGCGCTGGCGCACGTATTCAGCAAGCTCTGCGTGTTTCTTGTAGTTCTCGTCGATCCCCTTTTCAAGGATCATGTCCAGTCCTTTGTTTAGTCCACACAGGATCGTGATCGCGGGTGTGAAGGGTGTCTGGTTCTTTGTCCTGAAATTCTCATAGATGCTCATGTTGAAGTAATACTTTGGCAGGTCAGAACGCTTGGTTCTTTCCAGTGCGCGCTGTGATAACGATACAAAAGCAATGCCCGGCGGTGCCATGAGCGCTTTCTGCGACGCACCGACCATGGCGTCGACATGCCATTTTTCCTGCGGGCAGTAATCAGCCCCAAGCCCGGCAACACCATCGACGACAAGATAGGCCTTATACCGCATGGCGAGCTCGCCGAACTTCTGGATGTCATTGAGTGCTCCGGTCGATGTTTCGGTGAGGGTTGTTAGTACAACCGTTTCCTCTGGAGCCCGGGCAAGTGCGGCCTCGAGCTGTTCAGGTGTTATTGATCTTCCGTAATCTGCCTTGACCGAGATCGGTTCGATCCTGTAGGTGTTACACAGCTCAAGCCAGCGTTCACCGAACTTACCGGAAACCGCAACAATGGGTTTGTCGGTTGATGAAAGCATGTTGCAGCATGTTGCTTCCATAGCCCCGGTGCCGGAAGCAGTGAAGAAAAAGACTCTGCATTTCTCTGCGTCAATGATGCGCTGCAGCTTTTCCGTCAGCTGATTGTATAACTCGCCAAAAGTGTCTTCGCGGTGATATATGAGCGGACAGGCAGTATCTTTCATTACTTCCTCTGGCACATCGACTGGTCCGGGCGTGAACAGAGTATATTTAGCTTTCAAGTTTGCTCCGGCAAATGCTACACAGATTCTTGCTCTTTTTGTCGGTGTCTTCGATCGTGTTGGAGAGGAACATAGCGCAATGTGGATCAGCACAATGCCCGAGACCAAGGAGGTGGCCCATTTCGTGCACAACTTCCTTGGCTATGCGCTCGTTAACCTCGCGGCCGGACAACCGGTAGACGGAGATCAAGGCGATCATGCGCAGCGGGTTGGCAAGTCCGAAGATGAAATTCAGGCCCCGGGCATAGATGTCGACATCCACGATGCCTATCTTGCAATCACCGTCAACCCCGGGTAGTTCACTCAGCGTTTTGATTATATATTCGGGATTGTACTGCTTACGCAGCGGGTTGTACGATACCTCTGGTACTTCAAAGTGACCCGCGTAGCGCGAATCAGTGTGCAGGCAATCCTGTAGTGACTCTGCGATCAGGTCGAAGTGATCCAAGCCGTTCTGTTGGTATACCGCGGTCACTTTTATTTATCAGACTTCTTCATGAAATGCGTGAAGAGGTCGATGGGCACGGGGAAGATCGTCGTAGAATTCTTCTCGGTTGCTACTTCGGTGAGGGTCTGGAGAAAACGGAGCTGTATGCCGACACTCGTTTCGCCGATTATCTTCGCCGCCCGGTTAAGCTTGTCCGCGGCTTGAAGTTCTCCTTCGGCGTGTATGATCTTGGCTCTTCGTTCCCTCTCTGCTTCGGCCTGGCGTGCGATCGCCCTTTGCATTTCCTGAGGTATGTCAACATGTTTGATCTCGACTGTCGAGACTTTGATACCCCAGGGGTCAGTCTGCAGGTCAATGATCTTTTGAAGCCGCAGGTTTATCTTTTCGCGTTGCATCAGGATGTCATCGAGTTCATATTCGCCGAGCACGCTGCGCAAAGTGGTCTGTGCCAGCTGGCTGGTTGCGTAGAGGTAGTCTTCAACCTCAAGCACTGCTTTTGCCGGATCAAACACCCGGAAATACGCAACTGCATTCACTTTGATCGAAATATTGTCCTTGGTGATAACGTCCTGGGGCGGCACATCCATGGTAATTACACGCAATGCCACCTTTGTCATTCGATCGATGCCGGGCAGGAGAATAAATATACCTGGGCCCTTGACTTTGAGGAACCTGCCGAGGCGAAACACAATGGCTCGTTCATATTCCTTTAGGATCTTGATAGAACTCAAGATGATCAAAACTAATACAATAATGAGAATGGTCGGTAAGGTCATAATTCCTCCTTTTACGTATATTCTATGTAAACTCTTGATAAAGTCAAGCCTCTGGTGGCAAAATCAGGCTGAATTTGTACTACTCCTGTCGATAGAACATAAAAATTGACAATTTGCTCATTCTGGCTAAATTATGGTATGATTCTATTGTGCTTGGTGCTTTTTTCCACGCTCGATATGCGTGGGATCTGGATCCCCCGTTGGTCAATAGGAGAACATGAGGGCATCTTTGCTACACTCGACGGCAAATTCAATCATGTTTTTCTTCAACTCTTCGCGCTTGGTGAAGCCTATTATCCTTCAAACATTGTCCCCGTGAAGAGAAACGATGATGCGTGGTTGAGGGATTTTTTGCGTGAGGCGCGGCGCAGGAACATCAAGGTTTCCGCCTGGATAAATGTCTTCTACGCATGGGGGTTTGCCCCTCCTACGCGCGATCAGCGTCATCCGGTCAACCTTCACCCAAACTGGTTTGTCGAAGACCGTACCGGGCAATCGATCCTAGGTTTGGGCATTGATGAGATGCGCAAGCAGGGTATTGAGGGCTATTATCTTGCGCCGGCAAACGAGCAGGTGCGTGATCATCTGTTTAATATTGTCGACGAGCTGCTGGACAAATATGATTTTGACGGTATTCATCTTGATTACTGCCGGTACCCGGCACCCAAATATCTCTATGATGTAGCATTGAGGAGCAAGTTCATGCGCGACTACTGTCTCGATCCGAAAAACCTCTTGGGCCCCGGTATTGAACAGAGGTTCAGCACCTGGGGCTGTGGGGACCTTGAATTGCGCTGGCAGGAATTCGTGCGTGATGATTTGACACTTTTCATAAAGACGCTCCGCGAGCGCGTGAGACAGAAGAAACCTAGTGCCCTCATGTCAGTGGCCGTAAAGGCTGATTACCGGTCAGCGCGCCGTGATTTCTTTCAGGATTGGCCAACATGGGTGAATAGCGGACTGGTCGATTTCGTCTGTCTCATGGCTTACAACAACGATATTGAGAATACGCTGACCACAACTCTGGAGGCGGTTGAATATCCGCAAAGGATCGCGGTCGGCCTGGGCATTTACCGGTTATCTCCAAGCCAGATCAATACGCAGGTCAGGCAAGTTGCAGCGACTCCTTTTTCTGGTGTTATTTTCTTTTCGTATGAGGAATTCAGGAAGAACACGACATTCGGTTACGTCCTGGATTGACCTCTGCTGAAGATACTACCGATGTAAGATTGCAAATATCTGCCCCGGTTATAGGGACAACTTTCTTGACAATGGTACTCTTTAGAGTAGAATAGTAGTAATGGAAAAGGTATATCTGCTGTTGGGAACCAACATCGGTAACCTTGAGGAAAATCTGGAAGGGGCGATCACTGCGATAGCGTCACAAAATATCAACATAATAAAAAAATCCAAGATTTACAGAACAAAAGCCTGGGGCGTCCGCGAACAACCTGATTATCTGAATGTTGCATTGGCGGCAGAGACCGACCTGCCTGCCGACCAACTGCTGAGGATTTTTAAGGAAATTGAGGCCGGCATGGGACGCAAGGTTACGCAGCAGCGATGGCAGCCAAGGGTTATTGATATTGATATAATCTTCTGGGGAGACCGTGTCGTCGACAGCGCCGGACTGCGGATCCCACACCAGGAGTTCTTCAACCGTCCGTTCGCGCTCAAGATACTTTCGGAGATTGCCCCAGATTTCGTGCCCCCGGGCAAGGAACACACATTGCAGGAGCTCAGTACCGGAGCGAGCGATGAGGGAATTGAAATTTATAGCAATTGAAGGCGTCATCGGCGCCGGCAAGACTTCTCTGGCTAAGGTTCTGGCCAACAAGATGCACGCCGGCACCGTACTTGAAGAATTCGAAGAGAATCCTTTTCTGGCAAAATTCTACGCCGATCCCAAGAAATACGCTTTTCACACCCAGATGTATTTTTTGATGTCACGGTATCGAAAGCAGCGTGAGATCGCGCAGATCGATCTTTTCAACTCGCGGATGATCACTGATTATCTCTTTGTGAAAGACCGTATCTTCGCCGAGGTTAACCTCAATGATGAAGAGTTCGCATTATATGATAAGATATATTCCATACTTGCGGTCGATGTTCCGCGGCCTGATCTCGTTGTCTACCTCCAGGCGAGCCCGGAAGCTTTGTATAAGAGGATCAAGCAGCGCGGGCGCGCATACGAGCGGGACATCGATTTTGACTACATTGAACGTTTGAGCGAGGCTTACAACACTTTCTTCTTTCACTACAATTCATCACCCATGTTGATTGTGAACATAAAGGGTTTTGATTTCCTGGCAAACCCCAGAGATCTGGACCTGCTTCATAGTGAGATAGTCAGTTTGAAAGAACCGCGCCGCGTTCTATCAAGAGCATGATCTCAGTTGATACAATAATATCCATGAAGAAGAAAAGCGAGAAGATAGTGGCGCTCACTGCGTATGATTTCATCAGCGCGCGTATCCTCGACGAATCAGGCGTCGACATAATCCTGGTCGGCGATTCTGCGGCCAATGTCTTTGCCGGCGAGAAGACGACCCTGCCAATAACCATGGAAGAATTGCTCTATCATACCCGGGTGGTCGCGCGGGCGGTCAAGAACGCGCTGGTCGTCGCGGATATGCCCTTCTTATCGTATCAGGTTTCAATGGAGAGCGCGGTGTATAATGCCGGCCGCTTTCTGCAGGTCGGGGCCTGTGCGGTGAAACTCGAGGGCGGGCAGCCGGTCGTGCCAACGGTAAAGAGACTGGTGGATCTTGGGATCCCGGTAATGGGACATCTCGGCTTGACGCCGCAATCCGTCCACAAATTCGGCGGCTACAAACTGCAGGGTGTTGGAGAAAAGGCTGCCGAGAGGATGATCCAGGACGCAAAGGACCTGCAGGCTGCGGGCGCTTTTTCGGTCGTTCTCGAGAAGATACCGCGTGTGCTCGCAAAAAGAATATCAGCAGCAGTTGAAATCCCGACCATTGGTATTGGCGCAGGGCCCGATTGTGATGGGCAGGTCCTGGTGCTCCACGATATGCTGGGGTTGTTCGAGGAATATCGTCCTAAGTTCGTCAAGCGCTACGCGAACCTGGGTGAACAAGTTAAACAGGCCGTAGAGCACTACAAGAAAGATGTAAAGGAAGGTCTATTCCCGGACACGGAACACTCCTTTGATCCATAGTACAGATTAGCAGAGAACATGCGGGGAAGTTTCTCTCTGACATTTGCTGAACAGAATGCGTACATCGGTGTGGGTTCGTTCCATTCCCCGGCAAGTATTAGCCGCACAAAATGATCAGTTCGCTGCTGTTTTCCATTACATTAGGACTCAACTTTCCCATCTGTACGGCCGAGAGTTATCAGGATCATCCGGTGGTGAGTTACCACGATACCCTGTATTATGTTTTTTGGGCTGATCAGCGTTTTTTCTCTTCGTTGCAGAAATATTCAGTCTACTGTGCACGCGTAACTGCCGGCGGCCACGTGCTGGATCCAGATGGCAAACTGGTATTCTGTGATAGTGTAGAATCACGCTTCGATGTTGCATTTGGCATTTCGGATTTCCTTGCCGTGTGCCGGAACGGCTGCTGAACCAATGGCGATATCATAGGAGTGCGGGTCACTCCTCAGGGCGATACAATAAATTCCTTGATGATCCATGCCGATCCCTATATTCAGTCGGATCCCACGGTCGCGTTTTGCGGGGAAAATTTCGTGGTTGTGTGGACTGATGCACGTTTCGCACAAGGTCATTCCTGGCTGGCCGCAGCGGCCGTTGACACGGCTGGCTTCATCGTCGACACCAGCATATGTGTTGGAGCCCAGACCATGGCAAATGAGGAGTGTCCGGATATTACATTCGATGGTAGCAGGTGTTTAGTCGTTTGGTACAACTATGACCAGCCCTTTGGTGTTTATGGGAGATTCCTTGATGGATCCGGCTTGCCCGAAGATACGATCATTAATGTCGCGACGACTTCGGCCGGCTACAATGTAAATCCCAGCATCACTTTTATGGCAGCACGGTATTTGGTGGTCTGGGCTGATACGCGGGCCGGCAGCAGCGATTTGGATGTCAGTGGTCAGTTCCTTTCTGTGACCGGCAGTGCCATCGGCGAGAAATTCACTATCGCGACCGGTCCGGCCAACCAGATGTATCCGCGGGTGTGTAACAACGGCACACATTTCCTTGTTGTCTGGCGCGAGGGCACGATGGCGATATACGGCCAGTGGTATGATGATATGGGCAACCCGGTAGGGAATATTTTTCAAGTTTCTGACAGCGCGTCGGTCTATCGTTTTCGTGTTGGCTTGGATGCTTCGCCCGAAGGCTATCTTGCCGCATGGAGTGAAGTCCATGATGACGTGACCGATATTTATGGGAGCGCGGGCGCGTTGATCGGTTGTGAGGAAGGTATGAATCTGGATCGAGGTGCTGCGTTCGGCGCGACCCTGTTCAACTGTTTCCCGAACGTGCTACAAGGGAAGCAATACAGGATCTATGACGTATGCGGTCGTGATGTGACAACGAGCGCTTCTTCGTGTGGTGTTTACTACCTTCAGGTGGATAATGGTGCGTTGCAGAAGATCGTGATAGTGAAGTAGACAACATTGGCTGGCGCAGTGGAAAATGGCAGACTGATCATAAGACGAGCCGGGCTCGATGATGATAATGCTCTTGCCGGCCTGCTTGGAGAGCTCGGTTATCCAAACAGTGCTGCTTTTGTGCGGGGCAAACTGAAAAGCTTGTATCAGAGTAAAAACGATTGCGTTTTTGTCGCCGCATACAAGGGAGAAATAGCTGGTTTTGCCAGTTGCCATATCATGCCTTTAATGCACGAGGCGGGGAATTTGTGCCGGGTCACAGCACTCGTCGTTGCACGCAGGTTCCGGCGTGCGGATATCGGGACCAAACTTATGCGGTCGGTTGAATGCTATGCGCGCAAGCACAAATGCAGCAGGGTCGAGATAACGAGCGCTGATCACAGGGGCACGGCCCATCATTTCTATGCATACCTTGGCTATCAGCGTGTGTCGCGTCGTTTCGTTAAGGTGATGTGCAGGAAAAAATCTGCAACATGAAAACATCTCTGGTGATATTCGGGCGCTGTTGCCCTTGTTGGGGTTGGTCTCAATGAAGATAAGAGCGATCACCGTGGGTTTCAATGTAGCCATGCCCTCGCTTGCGCGCAAATTGGAGAGCGTGGGAAGATTCATCGCTCTGGCAAAGACGGCATTCCAGGACGCGGGGTTCGATGTACAGACCACGAGGATCGCGACTCAGCCGTGGGCGGAATATATTCCAGCGGTTGATAAGCGCACTTTGCGCGGCAAGATCCAGATGTTTGAAGACCTCTGCCAGAACAACGGGATCGATTTCTGCAGTATCGGCACTGCGTATAAGCCGGAAGAAACGGATCAGGTCGCGGATATTCTCGCTTCGACCGAAATCATTTCGTGCTCGGCCACGATTGCCGCGCGCAGAACAGGGTTGAATCATCAAGTGATTTCGGCTGCGGCCTCTGCAATAAAGAAGGTTGCAGAAAAGTCCTACAAGGGTGAGGGTAATTTCCGGTTTGCGGCAATTGCGAATTGCCCGCCTGATATCCCATTCTTCCCTGCGGGTTTTCACCGCGGACGCACCTGCTTCATGATCGCGCTTGAAGCAAGCGATCTCGTGGTCAAAGCATTTTCCTTGGCCCATGATCTCAAGAGCGCGAAAAGAGAACTTAAGGTCATTTTGGGAAAGGAATATAGAAAGGTTGAGAATATCGCGCTGCGTATTGAGAAGCATGGCAGGGTCTTTTTCCATGGTGTGGATTTGTCCCCGGCCCCCTCTATTTTGCCAGAAGAAAGCATTGGGCTGGCGTTTGAGAAACTGGGGAGGTCCATGTTCGGCGCGCCGGGCACGCTGGCCACGGCCGGTCTGATAACTGAAGTACTGCGCTCGATTGAAGTGAAGCAGTGCGGGTTCTCGGGTCTGATGTTGCCGGTCATGGAGGATGCTGTTCTTGCCCAGCGTATCGGCCGTCTCAGCCTAGATGCCTTGCTTGCATATTCTGCAGTGTGCGGCACAGGACTGGATTGTGTTCCCCTGCCCGGTGATACGCCGGTACGCGTGATCCGCAGCATGCTGCTCGACATCGCGACCCTCGCTTTGCGTTTGGACAAACCGCTCATCGCGCGCCTGCTGCCGATCCCAAATGGCCATGCTGGTTCAATGACCAGTATCGAGTCACCTTATCTGATAAACTGTGTGATACCACATGTCACGCAGAATGAACGTTGACATAAGGAGAAATAGACCTATAATTGACCGTGGCTCAGTATAAGAAGAAACACGCGCTTTCTGGTTTGCGGGAAAAGCTACCCAAGCTAGAGGTCCTGCCGAACAAATTCAAAGGTTACAAGATCACCATGGTAATCCCCGAATACACTTCTCTCTGTCCGCGCACGGGTTTGCCTGATGCCGGCACGATCACGATTGAATATGAGCCGGGTGCATCTTTCGCCGAGCTGAAGTCTTTGAAGTTGTATATTCTTGGTTACCGTAACATCGGGATATTTTACGAGAATGCGGTGAACCGCATATTGAAGGATTTTGTCAAAGCCGTGAGGCCCCGATGGGCGATGGTGCGCGGCGAATTCAGGCCGCGCGGTGGCATAATCTCAGTTGTTGAGGCAAGATACGGGAAAGAGAAGTAAATAATACTCCAGAGATATTTCAAACAAGTTCCGCAGATTCGTAAGCGATCGAAGTTCAGGCAGAGCGTTTTCAAGTACATTGACAAATAGATATTTATATATATAATCCAAGCATGGACCAAGAGACCAGAAGGTTGTATAGCGCGGCGATCAGTCTCTATGAGGAAGGAAAGATCAAAGAATCCATCGAGGCCTTGAAGCAGGTCGTCGGCATCTACCCTGATTACCCCGATGTCCATAACGCCTTAGGCCTGGTTTACTCCCTCGCCGGAAATCATGAAGAAGCGATCAAATACTTCGTGAAGGCAACAGAATTGAACCCATCCTATATTGAAGCATATGTCAATCTCGCAATTGTGTATAACGAAGAATGTGAGTTTGAGGAAGCGATCAAAGCATTCGAGACGGCAGCCCGGTTAGAAACAGTGGAGAAAGGTTTTTCTCCGAAACTGAAAGCCGAACTGGCTAATTCCTATGCGCAGCTCGGTGATACTTATTACGAACTTCAGGATTATGAAAAGGCGAAGGAAGAATACGAGAAGGCGGCTAGTCTAGGGCCTACCTTTCTTGACATAAAACTCAAACTTGCCAAAACCTATCTGCAGCTCGGAGAATACGGGGCGGCAGAGAAACTGATATTCGATATAATGAAAGATAATGCGGGCTACATGGAGGCGAGAACGACCCTTGGTTTGTGTTATTACCGGCAGCACAAATTCGCCGAGGCGATGAAAGAATGGCAGGAAGTGCTGGTCAATGACCCTCTGAATATCAAGGCCAGGTCCTATCTGAATATGTTGAAGGAGAAAGGTAATGATTAAGAAATTGAAAAAGGCTGAACTGAGAATATTCGAGAAATTACTTGTCGCCGAGCGGCAGAAAGTGCTGCGCGAGCTGGAATATGAGAGCGACCAGATCTCAAAGACTCAACTTGAATCATCTGGCGACCTGGCAGCGTACTCCAATCACATGGCGGATCAGGGTACGGAGACCGAGCGCCGGGAGATAACATCCCAGATCATTTCCACAAGGCGGGATACCCTTTTTGAAATTGACCATGCGTTGAGAAAAATAAGCCAGGGCACTTATGGCTTTTGTGAACGCTGTGGTAAGATGATACCCAAGAGAAGGCTGAAGTTCCTGCCGCAGGCAAGACTCTGCATTAAGTGCTCGCAATAAGAGTTTTTATACCACATTACCCCAGGTAAAGATGATCCAGAGGAAAAATATCAAAGTCATTGGCCTCTATGTCTTACTCGCTTTGATCCTTGATCAAGTGACAAAACTCTTCGCCGTAAATTACCTCAGATCCTTTGAGCCGCCGACCGAATTGATCGGCTCGGTGTTGCGCTTGAAGCTAACTTTCAATCCTTTCGGCGTTTTTGGAATATCGGTCGGTTCAAATGAACTCTACTATGTGCTTTCCGTTGTCGGGCTCGTGGTGCTGGGATATATAGCGCTAACGATCAAAGACCGCACCGGCGTCGTCGTCTTCGGATTGCTCATCGGCGGCGCGCTCGGCAATTTGCTGGACCGGGTCAGATTTGGTTATGTTATCGACTTCATTGATATGGGGATCGGTAACATGCGGTGGTTCACTTACAACCTTGCCGATGCGTTCATTACCGTGGGCGCGATATTTCTTCTGGCCCGTGAGTTCGTTCGTAAAAAGCCTGCGGAGTAACTAACTGCCGATCAAAAACCGGTAAATTTGCTGCCGGGCAAGTATCAACTTCACATAGTTCCGTGTTTCATCATAGGGGATCAGTTCGATGAATGTATCGATCTCGGAATTCGGGTCATTGCTCACCCATCTGCGCACGCGTATCGGCCCTGCATTGTAAGCAGCCAGCGACAGCGGTATTGAATTGAATTCCTGGAGCATCTTTCTGAAGTAATGCGTGCCGAACCTGATCGAAGTGGCCGGGTTCGAGTATCTGTATTCTGCTGCGCCCAGTTCCCGGGCGATCAACTTTGCCGTGGATGGTATTACTTGCATGAGACCCTTGGCATTAGCCGATGATACGGCCTGGGGATCAAACAGGCTTTCCTGCCATATCATGGCCAGGACGAGCGTCGGTTCCGGGTAGTTGTCTGTTATTGTAAGTGTATACCTCACCGGGTACTGCAATTTGAGTAGTTCCCTTGGCAGCATGTAGATCTTATGATCTTCAGCTCGGCTCTTTATTTTTAGACAGTACCGGATTGATTGTTTGTCGGCGCCGTACTGTGCACATAATTTGCTGAGGTAGTACAGGTCTCCCATGTTATCAGCATTAATTTTGTTTAACTCGGCAGTAGCATACTCGTATTCACCGATTGAGAAAAGCCGGATTGCACTTGTAATGCACACGGAATCCGCTTGCGTAAACGACAATGTCGTGTCGCCGAACTGCATCACCCATTCGCTGAACGGTAAAGTGTCCTGAAAATCCGTGCTGCCCAGACGGGCTAGGGTGTAGTAGGACAATGGGTATTTTCTCGGCAGGTACTGCTGCAGGCTTTCAACTGGTTCGCCGAGCCGCTCTTTTGTTCTGATCGTCCAGTAGATGAATTCGGGTATATCCTGTTTCTCGAGTATGCTCAAGGTTTTGGTCAGATCCCCGATCCTGAATAGCTGCATTGCGGCACGGAATTTAGTATTCTTTTCATTGATCCCGAGGAATGTCGCCACGGCATTCAGCGTATCACCGATCTCTTCGAGCAAGAAAGCTTTGCGCTTCAAACCCCGCACTGCATATTCAGAATCCTTGCGCAACAGCGCGAGCGTGTCATAGACGCTTATCGCGCGGCCGTTGTCATTTTTCCTCTCATATATCCGGCCGCGATAATAGTAGGCAGCCGGCCACGTACAGGCGGCGAAATTCTCGAGGGCTCTGGTGTCATTCCCTGCTTCGTAGTAAATTTGCCCGAGATAGTAGAATGCAGCATCGTCCTTAGTTCCAAGTTTAAGGTGTTTCAAGGCCTTATTGTATTCATTATTATAATAGAGGACGCGGCCGTAAGCTCGATTTTCTTCATTGCTTTCCGGCTTGACGTACTCGAGCGCAGAATAGGCACCAGGGGACTTCGGATGGTTGTTTATCAGATCCCAGGCAATGGACCTGACTTTTTGCCGGTTCTTCTGTTTTTCATTGACTCGTAGCATGACATAGGATCGTAGCGCAGGATCCTTGAGATTAGTCGTTTGCGCTCGCACGATATCCAGGTCGCCAAGCTCGAGCAGGATTCTGAAGAGCAAGTCTTGGTATTCGTCGAAAAGGTAATCGCTGACCGAATTGATGAGAAAAAGTGCACGCAATGCATTATCATAGTCGTCAAGTTTCAGATACGACCTTGTGAGATAGAGGAGCCGGTAGTCTTCTGGCTGGTTCTCTTTGGAAAGGTATTCAAGAGCCTTGGTATAGTCCTCTACCATGTAATACGCGATACCGATCAACAGGTCGTCTTCTATGTCTGAGGTGATGCGCCGCCAGTTTTGTGTGTGGATAAGGACCTGGTTTCTCTCAAATGGTTCCAGCGGGAGTGACCACCCAGTGCTGTCCAGGAGTGCGGCAGCACGTTCGTATTCGCGCTGGTTTAGATAGAGCCTCAACATCAGCGCGTTGCGTTCGTCCGCATGCTGCGGGCTGGAGATCTTGTCCTTTATTATGTAATAGGCAAGGATGGGATTTTCCGGGTAGATGCGTACAGCTTCTTTCAAGTGTTCTGACTCGGGAACTTCCTTGATCGTAGGACGGGGACACGACAGTACTAGTAGCAGAGTGAAAAGCAGGACGAAATATTTCATGTATTTCATTCTAGCCGGCTAAGCTCAGTGGTCAAGGGGCGAGGAAACGCAATTGCGGATTTTGAACTCCGGAAAGCGAAAACACAGGCCTTTTGATCGATGCCGCGTTTTTGGGCGCGAGAAATGTCAATAATCGTGGATCTCGTCGGCCTTGAAGAAGAAATCTATTTCACGTTGCGGGTTTTCATCCGGTGCAGAAGCATGGACCACGTTTTCTCCAACTGATGTTCCGTAGAGGTTGCGTACTGTGTTCGGAGCCGCTTTTTTCGGGTCGGTAGCGCCTACAACCGTACGCAGTTTCGGTGGTGCATCCGTGGCTTTGAGGCAGGCGACGACGATCGGACCCGAGGATATGAAATCAACCAACCACTCGTAGAAGTCTTTGCCTTTGTGTATTTCGTAGAACTTGCCGCCCTGCTCTTTGTCAAGCCAGAGCATTTTCATGCCGATTACTTTGAACCCCGCGTCCATGATCTGCTTAAGGATCTTGCCGATCAGATTCTTCTTCACGGCGTCTGGTTTTATGATCAATAGGGTTTTGTCCATGATGTCAGTATAGCCGCAATTCTTCTTTTGTCAATTGAGGTTGCGTTAATTGGTGCTACATAGAACTCTTTGAAAATATATATTTGACAGACAAAGAGGTTGGTGATATAATGTTTTATGCGTTGTTTGTGTCTAGTCTGCGTGATGTTCGTCAGCGTCTTCATTTCGTGCATGCCAGATGAAGAAGTTACCGAGGTAATCGATGGTGACACTTTCAAAACCAGGGCGGGCAGCACGGTGCGGCTGCTTGGGATAAATGCTCCAGAAATGAACGATGCTGGTGGAGATATAGCGAAACAAATGCTGGTCTGCCTGATAGAAGGAAAGGATGTGCGCTTGGTGAGGGATCTGACAGATAAGGACGACTACGGACGCTTGCTGAGGTATGTGTTTCTGGGTAATACCCATGTGAATGCGGAAATGGTCCGAATGGGTTTTGCTGAGTTGAGGTTCTATCCGCCAGATACTCTTTATGCAGCCGACATGAGGGCATTGGAGAAGACTGCGATCAGGAACAAACGCGGTCTGTGGGCTTTTTCAGTCTTCCAGATCTCTGATACGACTGACACGGCTATGGCATATCCTAGCACATTGGCTAAAGACATCGCAGTCATTTCCTGGAGTGATGCTGCCAAATACTACGGTCAGACTGTGGTCGTTGAAGGGAAGATCGTTGCTTCGAATAACACAGGCAAAGTATGCTTTCTGAATTTCCATAAGGACTGGCGCAAATATTTCACGGCGGTCATCTTCGCCAGCGATTTTGAAAAGTTCCCCCCACACCCAGAGGATTATTATCTGAACCGCGTGGTCAGGGTGAGAGGTTTGGTCAAGGAATACCGCGACAAGCCCGAGATAATTCTCAAAAGCCCCTCTCAGATCGAGCTGATTGACTGACATAGCACTGCTCGATGTTCATTACAGTTGTTTCGGATCCGGTTGTTTGACACTGTTTTCTTCCGCTCTTTACTGCTCAAAGATAAACAGTTTTGCTATTTCGAAACTTTTAGAATTTTAGAACTAGCGAAAGGGGGTATGTGAAAATTGTTGAAAAGAAATTCAGAGGATCACTGGTGTGTCGGGTGCTTGGTTATCCGGTTTCGTACAAAATAGTCGCGATGCTGCTGAAAAACAGAAGCATGAGCTTCAATGATATCGTGCGTGAGGTCAAGCGCTCAAATTCAACGGTCTGTTATCATCTGACGAAACTCAGGCATGCGCACGTCGTCCGCTACGAGAAGACTAGCCGAAGCACATTGTACTGGATCAAATATCCCAAAGAAGTCCGTGCAATAATGAAGGCATGCGAGGGGATGGTCAAGCGCGTGATCAAGGGGGTAGAAACCGATTACTGAATGTTCGAAACTTCTAGAATTTTGGAAGTCTCGAATGGGGAAAAATCCATGAAGATTTTGACGGTTTTGTCTCTGTTTTGAACGCGCCCTGAGAAGCAGTAACAGAGATTTGGTGACAGTAGGAGTGACGATGTTTGATATGGGTTTCGATCTACGGTCTCGAAAAGCGATACGGTTTGGTCATTCGGTTGCGACAGACAAAGAACGCCGGACTAATCGCATTTCGAAACTGTCCAAAGATAGCCGATCTTTGTCTATTCGCCGAGGATCTGGACAACGACCTGCCGGGTTCTTGGCTTGTTGTCAAATTCCGCAAGTACGATCTGCTGCCAGGTACCGAGCAACAGCTCGCTATTCTCAAACGGTATGGTCAGTGATGGTCCCTGTAAAGCAGCCCGGAGATGGCTGAAGCCGTTGGCATCGCCCCAGGTGTCATCGTGATGATAGTGCTTATTTGAGGGCACCATTTTCTCATACAGTTCCTGCATATCCTTTATCATGCCCGGTTCGTATTCAAAGGTCGTGATCGCGGCCGTGGAACCAATGTTGAAAAGCGTGACCTGACCGGATTCAATCCTGCTCGCCTTGAGTAATTTGCTGATTTGAGCAGTGATGTCGATCAAGTCACCAGAGCCTTTGGTCTTCAGATTAATTCTGTGTGTCAATATTTTCATGGCTACCTTTGGTTTTCATGAATATTTGGGGGACATCTTTCTCCGGGTGGCGCACGATAGTGACATCTGTGCTATATACTTCGTTTATAATCTTGTGCTTGAGTATGTCATCTGGTCTGCCTTCAGCGTGTATTCTCCCTTTGTGCATGAGTATCAGGTTTCTGCAGTAGAGGCTGGCTAAATTTAGATCATGGTGTACGACGGCGATCGAAATGCCATCCGTGTTCAGTCTTTCGAGCAGGTCCATGATCGTATGCTGATGATGCAGATCAAGATGGCTGGTTGGTTCGTCAAGGACCATTACTTTCGGCGATTGGGCTAGGGCGCGGGCAATGACAACAAGCTGTCGCTCTCCCGAGGACAGTGAATTGATCGCCCGGTTACGCAGGTCTGTGACACTGGCTGCCGCGAGTGCGTCTTCGACCGCGACACGATCCTGCTGGTCCTCTCTTTGGAACGGGCGTTTGTAAGGATAGCGTCCCATACTTACGATGTCTTGGACTGTGAAATTCAAGGCAAAATGGGTTTCTTGAGGGACGAACGCGATTTGTTGAGCGATCATTTTGTGGGATTGCTCAGATATACTACTGCCAAAGAGGCTTATGGTGCCCTCTTTTGGCTGTAGTATGCCGCAGAGCAGCCTTAGCAGGGTTGATTTGCCAGCGCCGTTCGGTCCGATTATCCCCAGGAATTCACCCTGACGCAGCGACATCGATATCTTATGCAGGATTTGTGTTGCATTGTAGTAGAAATCGATACCTTTTGTTTCTATCGCGATCATTTTCGATATAAATAAAGGAAAAAAGGTACGCCAACTAGTGAGGTGACGACACCCACAGGCAGTTCATAGACCGTGATCACACGTGAGAGTGTATCAGCCAGAAGCAAGAAAGTGGCGCCGAGCATGAATGAGGCTGCGAGATTATAGCGGTGTTTGGGTCCATAGATAAGTTTTGAAACGTGTGGTATTATCAAGCCAACAAAACCTATCGCTCCGACGATCGATACGGTCAGGCCAACAAGTAGCGCAGCGGAGAAGAAGATGATGAGCGAGAACTTCTGAATGTCAATACCAAGGCCGGCCGCGGTTTCTGTGCCCTGGGAGATAATATCGAGCTCGCGGTGGTAGCGGTAAAGAAAAGCGACAATGATCATTGACACGAAGATCAAGGCGGCGATCATAATACGGTTTGTAGCATTGATAATGATGCCGAGATAACCCATGAGCAGATAAAGTATTTCATACAATTCCCTGCCGCCTATGACCATGACGATCATAACCAAAGAGGAGCACAGAAAACTCAGGACTACTCCGGCAAGGATCAAGCGGTCCCTTAGCAGACCACCCTCAATGCGCGCGACCGTGTAGACAAAGAAACCGACCCCCAACGACCCCGCAAACGCAAGCAGCGGGCTTATTGCGCCGAAAACGAGAATGCCGACCGATGCGCCTAATGCAGCGCCTGAGGCTGAACCGAGAGTATACGGCTCGACCAGCGGGTTACCGAATAGACCCTGGAGCAGGCAACCACAAAAAGCAAGTATGCCACCGGCAAAGATACCGAGGATGACTCTGGAAAGACGGAGTTGCAGAATATCCGGGTCCAGGCGTGTTGGACCGATCAGGATCGCTGCCGCAACTGCCAGCAGGAAGATCAATATCAAAAGAAAAGTCTTAGTCATTGATGACCTTAGCCAGGGCTTCGAAACCCTGGACGAGACGCGGGCCGGGTCGCATCAGGTGGTCCTGATTTAGGCCGGTGTAGACTCGGCCGTTCTTGATCGCATTGATCTTTTGCCAGCCTGTGCGTCCGGTGACTGTTTCAGGATGCAGCGCAATGATCAAATCAGGATCCCGGACGATCACCGCTTCCTGGCTGACGACCGGATAATCTTTGTTCAAGTCGCCAAATATGTTCACGCCGCCGGCCCGGTCGATAAGATCATTCAAGAATGTGTTTGCGCCGACCGTAATGATCGGTTTGGGTGAGATCTCGACATAGACTTTTTTGCGGTGCTTTGTTTTCACGGGCTGCAAGTGGCCTTTCATATAAGTAACTAGTGAATCGGCTTGTTTGTTCAGATCCAATTCCTTGCCCAGGGCAAGAATTTCAGCGAATATCTCATCCAGGGAACGTGGTGATGAGGTAAAGATCTTTATTCGTAGTTTCTCCAACTCCCGTGTGATACGCATTTGTTCTGGTAGATTGACGATCACCATTTCCGGTCTTAGTCCAACAATGCGTTCGATCGATGGATGTGAGAAATCGCCTACTTTCGCTATGCTTTTTGCCTGTTCAGGATAGTCACAGAAAGTCGTGACGCCGACAAGCCGGTCTCCAGCACCGAGGCTGAACAGGATTTCGGTCATGGCCGGGGAGAGAGACACAATACGTGCGCCCTTTACCTCTTTCTGGGTGTCGCATGTAAGGTTCAAGAACAAACTGACGCAGCAGAAGATCACGGAGATCCGCAGCGAAGTACACATTGATGATTACTATTTCTTTCTTGGCTTGGTGATCTTACTGGCTAAATATTTTTCCCACAGCTTCGCATATTCGGCCGGCTTTGCGCTTTCGCCTTGCCTCTGCGTGAATTCGGTAAAGCCAGCCAGCGCTTTTATCTCATGAATGTAGTTCCAGTAGATAATTGGCAGACCGATCACGATCGCGTAGCCAAAAAGGAAGACTGAGCCATAGCCGAAAGCGAGCGAAAACATCAAAAGCACTATACTCCCGTAGAAATTACGGATCAAGGCCTTCTCGGCCTTTCTGACTTTGAAAGTCTTCCAGCGTAGATAAATAGACCCAAGCAATACACACAGGCCGATCGCGTTTATCACCGGGTAGAGCCCGATCTTGTTTGCTGGCCACCAGATAACCGTGGCGATACCGATAACAAAAGAAGAATAGAAGAACAGCGCGAACAGTGCTCGAGGTAGCCAGAAATATAGTGCATCCGGGATCAACCCCGATTGAAAAAAGAAATTCCCGCGGTAGTATTCGTATGCGAGCCAGATGATCAGGACCATGGTATGGATATAGGGTACCACCCAATTGCCGAATGGCTTAAGACAATTGTAGAAAAAAAGCGCGGCATACAGACAGACAAACAAAACCCAAATGAGCCTTTTCCAATTTAGTTTCATTTCATTCCTTTTCGTTGTATAAATCGAAAATGTGTTTACCAGTCATTGCGTCGGGCAGAAGGACAAGGTTTTCTTTCTTGATGTTCCCCCACTGCTTATAGCCTTTGGCTTGGACAATTGCTATCAATGAATCCCTATTCATGCTAGTCTTCTTGAATTTCATCTCGAATGCCACGTGCTCCATGAGCTCACGCAGCGCGATGGAATCCGTTTCAACCACATTGATGAAAAGATTTTCGGGATAGACGACAACGTTGACCGCTTGTTTTTCGGCAACGAGCGACAGGATATGGGCGTCAATACTACCCCCGACGTACAATCTTCTGTCAAGCTCGGTTTCTATCTTGTCGCGAAATTCCTGGACCATACTGCTGCGCAACGTATCTGCTTTGTGCTTGATAGGCGACATACTAGTGTCAGAAAGCATACGATCTTTGATGTAGAAATTGATCATAGAAGGCGGGAGATCAAGTACGGCTTGATCAACTACCCACACGACATCGCTGCGCTGCTTCACCAGCGTGAACTGGACCTGATTCTCTATGGTCACCGAGTCCGGACTGCTTAGCACGGCGAACCTGATTCCACCGTAATTGGTGATCGCGTAGCCCATTGATTTCTGTATGCTGAAGAATTCTCTGTTTTGGACCAGAGTGTCGGTAATTACATAATCGATGGCCAACTCCTCGAGCAGGTCAGACAGCCCCATTCGGTAGAGATAATATTCCAGGAACAAGGGTCGGGTCAGGGTGTGGGCGATTCTGATACCCGGGGCGTTTGAGAGGTCAACGCCGATAGGATTTTTGCGATAAATATCCTGGTAGATAGAACCAACATATTGAACGACTATTTTGTCTGCGCTGGGCGCTACACCCGAAGTACATTGGAGTGTGAGTGCAGTGAGGATAAGCAGTATCACACAACATTTCACTGCCTATTATAATAAGGAAGATATGGATGTCAAGTAAGGCGAAGGCGCTGCCTTCGTCGATTACGGCGATGAAACAACGATTACAGTGATTGTTCTTTCTTGCAGTGGGTGCGATGTAGAACTTTCAAAGAGCCCCGCTTTTTCTGTAATCATCATACGATTACCGTCATTGCGAGGTACTAGCAATCTCATGCTGCCCAGCAAAACTTAACAAAATATAGCCCCTGCGGGATCTACGACAGGTTGGTTTTGTGCGACAGCATAGCCGTCGCTGATTACGGTGATGAAACAATGATTACAGTGATAGTTCTCTGTTTTGAGGCAGCAGTCATGGGGTGTAAAGGACGGGAGGATTAGTTATTCTTGTTCTGTGTCTTCGAGTTCGGTGTCAGGCTCGATCTCGGTCGACTGCTCAAGGAATTCCTTGATGCACTCTTCGGCCTGATTTGCGTCTTTCTCGTCGACGAGTACCTCACCCCAGCCGCCCTTCATTACCTTGGGCAGCCCGTCGAGCCAGCTTGTTTCGAAACGGCGGGTCATCGCCTTGATGTCCCGGCTGGCAAGCATTTCTTTAAGCGTGATCGCGGTGAACTCATCCGGTGCAAGATAAACGCGTTTAAGCATGTGTCAGTATATACACCTTGGCATTTTTGTCAATGCCGCTTTGTTTCTAAAACTGGGGACAGGTATGCACTTATTACACTTTTGTGCTGCGCACATCGATTACAGCGATATAAAATTGATTACGGTGATGAAAAAAGTCATCGAAGTTCATGCCTGTCCCCGATTGTTGACGATTGAGGTGTGTTGTCTATAATGAAGCATGAAGGATGCAGTGGCGGTTGTGCTGAAAAAGGGGGAGAAGTATTTGCTGATCAGAAGGGCGAAACACGGCGCGGCCGAGGATTACTGGTGTCCGATCACCGGCGCGGTTGAAGACGGCGAGACTCAAGCCCAGGCCGTGACACGTGAGGCTAGAGAGGAACTGGGTCTTGAAGTTTCACCACAACAGAAAGTCTGGGAATGCCTGACCGATGATAAAGAATATGTTTTACACTGGTGGCACGCACAACTTGTTGATGATACAGTCGCGCTCAATCCTCTTGAGGTGAAGGAATACCGCTGGTTGACCTACGATGAAATGCTAAAGCTGGAAAAAATGTTCGATGCGGACCGCAAATTCTTCAGAGTTATTGCGCCAGACCTCAAGGATTCTTAAAGCGCTCCATAATTTAGAAACACAACTCGCTTTATGTTAAGCCTGAAAGCGGCGTATACATGTCAATCCGTTCAGTAAAGCCGAGGATCAGCCGGTCGCCTGCTTTGCGGAAGGTGAAGTGATCCTTTGTTTTGTCATAGGTAGGCGTGTCGAGTAGAACATTAACATTGAATTTCTTGCAGAGCCGGCCGAGTTCTGCCGCGAGCGTTACGTTCTTGCCTATGAGTGTGTATTGATTCTTGGGCGTTGGTCCGAGATTGCCGATAAGGATCGCGCCGGTGCTCATACCAATGTCGATCTCAACAAGAAAATTCAGGGCATGGCGCCATTTGACGCTGATCTCATCCGCCGTGCTCTGGATCGCCATGGCGCATTTTACCGCATGGCGGGGATTGTCGAATTCGGCTGCGGGGTCGCCAAAAACAAGATACAATTCCTCACCCGATACATTAGCCAGAGAGCCGCGGTACTGAGCCGCGGCTCTCACGATAACATCGGTGCAGTCGCTCAGGAAAGTGTGCGTTTCAGATAAGTCCAATATGTTGACGATTCTCATAAAATCCCGGACGACCGTGAAGAGTACTGTGGCGTTCAGCTGTTTTTTAGTGCGATCCACGTGCTACTTCACGTTCAAAAGTGGTATGAAATTCTGGTCGTACGGTGAGATCAGGATCGTGTTATTTGGCGATTCATAGAGATTCTTTAGATTCTCCAGATATTTCCACGAGAGGTATGCACGGCCTCGTTCACCGATCAGAGATCTCGCTATTATTTCCTGCGCCTGGGCAATGCCGCTTGCCTCGATCTGCTTGCGCTCCGCCTCCTTCGTTTCTTTTTGAAGTACGAATTCCATCTTCTGGGCTTCCTGCTCTGCTTCCAGTTTGACTTCGATCGCGTTTTTCACTTTTGCCGGCAGGCTGATATTTCTGAGCAGGACTTTTTCCAGGGCAATGCCCCTTTCGGAAAAGTCCTTCTCTAATCCCTTGCTGATCTCGTTTTGCACTACCTCACGTTTATCCGAGTAAATCTCGACAGCCATGTACCTCACCGTGGTATTTCTTATCGCGGTCCGCGCTGCAGGCCGGACGATCTTATCGACGTAGTCACTGCCTATTTTCTGGAAGACGTTAGCGGCTTCTGATTTCAGCAGGTGATACCACACCGTGAGGTCCATCTTCACTTCCAGACCATCTTTGGTGAGCGACACGATTGCGTCATCGCCATATCTCTGTCCTTCTTCGGTCGCGATCGACATCGTGTATGCCTGGGTTCTGATCGTCATGATCTCGAGATTGACGAACGGGTTGACCACATTGAGTCCCTCGGACAGAGTCGCATTGGTCAAGACCCGCCCGAACAGCACCTGAACACCGACCGAACCTGGTGGTACGATACGTAAGATCGAGGCGATGATCAGGAATGCAGCGACCGCGGCCGCGCCAATCGTGGCATAGCCTCTGGTCCGCAATTTATCCTGGATGCGCAGGTCATCCGGTTTGACCTTGTATGTTGCTCTGAAAATAAACAAAGCAACGATGGTGAGAATACCTAGTATAAACATGACTACCTCCTTTTTCAGTATCTTTTATTCACAAAATCCTGTAAAGAAATTCATCTTTGTCGATCACCATTCCATAAGGCAATGACATTCTTATAGACTTTCCCCTCCCTTGAGCGGAGGGGGTATGGGAGAGGGTGTAATCTCGTCTGCTATTGTCTGTACCACGCCATCAACATTCTTTAATACATCAGGGTTCCAGAATCTCAAGACCTTATATCCTTGCTGATCAAACCATCGATCCCTTATTGTGTCCTTAGGGCTATTGAAATGCTCACCGCCATCAACTTCAATGACCAGTTTCCGTTCAAGACAAGTGAAGTCTACAATGTACTTGCCGATAGGTTGCTGTCGTCGAAATTCGACTCCTAATTGTTTTTTCCTTAAGGCATACCAAATCTTCTTTTCGGCTTCGGTCATGTTTCTCCGTAGTTTTCGGATTTGTGTTCTTTTTCTTGGTGTCAGCGTGATTGTGTGCTCCTGGATGGGGGATACCCCCCTCCTTTATCCTCCCCCTCAAGGGGGGAGGAATTGTCAGTGGGGTGTTCTCGCTCAAGGGGGGAGGAGTACGGAGTTGTTTTTCTTTTTATCGTTGACAGATCGTCGTCGTAAATATTACCCTTAAACTTTTTACTAAAGATGCTCTCGATGCCGGTAAATAATTCCCGCGCCCTTTTTTCTAATATCGTGAGATTATGATACTTACCCAGCGTAACGATATCGAAGAATTCGTCAAACCCTTCAGGTTTGACCTTGAATCTTTTTGCTTCGCTGACCATCGAATTGAGCGATGTATATGGTTTACGGTTTACTAAGGCCAGCAGTTTGCAGACGATCATCACCACGTCCGATAGGATCGGGAAGAGATTTACGCGGTTTCTTGAATCTACGGCGTTGAACAGTTTGCCAAAGGTCTCCTGTATTTCGTTCAGCATATCGAGCGCGACCCGGTCGCATTTTTGCGCAAGATCTTTTGTCCGGTATTTTTGCAGCTTGCGAATGAATTTATAGTTCGTGATCGGTATAAGCTTATCAGACCCCGCAATGTACCAGTTTTCATTGGGTTCATGAACCATATCATGGTACCCGCGTTCCGTAACAAAAAGACCTTCGACGAGCATGCCATCATAGATCTTTGAGAATCCGCGGGGCAGATGTGAATTCTTCCTTACAAAAATCATTAGTTCAAGGTCTGAATAAGTTCTATCTGCATTGCGCGCGTAGGAACCATCGGCGGTAATCGCAATCAGGTTGTTGCCCAGTTCCCTGCGCAGCATGGGCACGATGGTACTCTTCAAGAGTTTGGTGCGCTCAGCGTGGGTGTGTTTTTTTAGCCCGATGCCAATGCTCTTCCTTATTTGCTCGGTTCTTTTCCTCAAGGCACGTTGTGTGGTATAACGTGTTATGAGATTAAAGTCTGACAGAAGCTGTTTTCAGAATTTCAACGATCAGATCATCATAGCTGAGGCCGATAGCGCGTGCTTCGAGCGGCAGGTTCGATTCAGACAAAAGACCGGGTATCGTATTCACTTCTAGAACGTAGGGGTTGTGTTCATTATCGAGGGCAAAATCAACGCGCGAAAATCCGTGTGCATCAATCGCTCGGTGTGCATCAAGTGCATACTTCTGGGTTTTTTTGTATTGTGTCTCAGGGATACGTGCGGGCACTATGTATTCGGTCATTCCTTCGGTGTATTTGCTCTTGTAATCATAGAATTTTCTTTTTCTGGGGGCAATTTCCAGTATGGGCAATGGTACGTCATTTATGATACCGCAGGTTACCATTCTGCCTGGAATATATCGCTCGAAGAAAAGATCCTTGTACTTACGTGCTTTCCGGATAGCCCGTTCGAGGTCTTTCTTTGTTTCGGTGATCGCAACGCCCACGCTCGAACCCTCCGCTCTTGGTTTGACCACGATAGGGAAGTTCAGCTTGGTGATCACTTCATCGATGTCGATATTTGTCCTGTGATAATAATCGGGTGTTGGTATATCGAGCGCGCTGAAAATACGTTTTGAAGCTATCTTGTCCATACCGAGTGCCGAGCCGAGCACGCCGGATCCGGTGTAGGGAATCCCAAGGAAATCAAGTATGCCTTGGATCGTTCCGTCCTCACCAGGCCGGCCGTGCAGAGCAATGAATGCAATGTCGATTCCCTTCAACTGCTTGATGAAATCGGGCTGGACATCAATGGCTTTTACTCTGAATCCCCGCCGCTTCAAGGCTTCAATAACACAGGTCCCGGAAGCCAGGGATATCTCGCGCTCCGATGACCAACCACCATACAATACGCCAATCACTTTGTTTTGAAGCTGCTTGCCCTTTCGGTTCATGTTCTATCATAATCACATCCCGCGAAAGGTCAAGCACCAGTTCCACAACGGCTTGCACTATCATGTTGACAAATGTGACGATATGCGTATTATTGAAAAGGAGGACCAATGAGATTTTTGGGCTTGATTTTCGTGATAATCGTAATTGGATTCATGGTCGGTTTTATGGTGCTCAATTCCCAGGCAAGAGTCGATTTAGACATATTTGGTCACAGGATTTATGATATTTCCCTGGCCATGGTTTGCTTCTATGCATTTTTGGCTGGTATGGTCTTTGTCCTTGTTTTTGCCTTGGCCGATGAGATCGTGTTACGCACAAATCTCCATAGAATGAACAAAGAGAACAGGAATCTAAGAAAAGAATTGGAAGCGTTGCGTAATTTGCCTCTGGAGGAGGAAAAATGATGGTGTTGATCTTTATCGTCTTCGCCCTGATCGCCATCACCCTGTATATGTATTTTCACAGGCGACGGGAGCAGAAGCCAGCCTTCCAGCCCTACCTTGAGTCCTTGATCGCCTTGCTCGACAAAGATGACGATCTGGCCATTAAGAAGCTCAAAGAGGCAGTCAACTTGAATTCCGACCTATTCGATGCATACCTTAGATTGGGTGATATGTACCGGAAGAAAGGCGATGCTGCCAGGGCAATGCAAATTCACCAATCGCTCACGGCCAGGCCTACATTGAAGAAGCACGAGGAAAAGAAGGTATACTTCGCTCTGGCACAGGACGCCCTAGCGGCAAGCCGGCCGAATCGAGCCATCTCTTTTCTCAAGGAGATCCTCAGGATCGATAAAAAGGATAATGATGCTTACAGCATGATCCTGAAAATATACGAAGATATGCAGAGTTATAGCGAATGCATAAGCATCTATGAGGACGGCACCTTCAAACCCAAGTATGAAAACCGGCGTGCCTTCTACTACGCGGCTCTTGCCCACGACAAGATGGGGAAAGTACAGGAAGGTGACCACGAAGGAGAAAAAGAGATCGTCAACCTGCTCCGTAAGTCGTTGAGAGTGGCATCCGAATCAATAACCGGAATGTACTACATGGGTAATTTCTTTGAACGCCTTAATGATTTGAAGAAAGCGCATGATTACTACATCCGCATCATTAATCAACGTCCCGAATTTGCATTTCTGATCATACCGCATCTGGAAAAGGTGAGCTATGAATTAGGGTCATTCAACGAGGTAATTACATTATATGAAGATATCGTGGCGCGGGATCCGAGGAATTTCTCGGTTGGCTTTGCCCTCGCCGATGTGTATGAGAAGAAGAATGATGTTGATGCTGCGCGTGCCATATATCAAAGTCTGGCCGAGCTCTTTCCGCGTAGCGTTTTGCCTAAGATCCGGTTGTTGAAACTGAGAACAACGGATGAACCTATCTCAAGCGCACTCGATGAGATTGAGAACACGGTTTGCGCTCAGGAGTACAAATGCAGCAATTGTGGGAACGTGAGAGCAGATTTCACATTCCTTTGTGAAAAATGTCACGCAATAGAATCCTACTCGCCTGTCTTGTAATCCCCTGTATCCTGTTCGCTCAGGATATTGACGAGGCGATCACTTTATTCAATTCATATCAGTTCAACCGCGCCAAAGAGATATTCCAGGCATTGCAGAAGGAAAAGGATCATCCACGCATCGGAGAGGTGCATTACTTTCTTGGTCGGCTTTCGGTAAACCCTGATTCCGCTGTATACTACTATTACAAGGTGATAAATGACTACCCGCAGTCACGCTACGCCGATATCTCTTATCTGGAGATAGCCAAGATCAATTTTGCACGGAAGAATTTCAGGACGGCGATCACCAATTTGAACGAGCTGATCAAACGTTATCCGGACAGTGAATACCGCGATGAGATCATGTTCTGGCTCGGCGTATCGTATATCAGCCTGGAAGATGAAACTCGGGGCGGGGAAATTCTTACTGAATTGCAGAGAACTTTTCCCAAATCCGTGTGGAGTGAGCGGGCGGCGAATATCACTCAAACGAAAACCATTGGGCAGGAATATTACACGATACAGCTGGGCTCATACCGTAATAGAGATAATGCCGAGCAGTACGCGGTGACCTTGCGCGATAAAGGTCTGGATGTCAGGGTTGTGGAGGCGTTAGTCAAAGGTCAGATCTACTATCGAGTCTGGACCGGGCAATTTCTTACCATTGAGCAAGCAAAAGAGTACAAGCTCAAACTGGATACATTGGGACTGAAAGGCAATGTTGTGAAGGGTCCCTGATCAGCAGGGGCCAGGCACCGGTCATGCAGTCAGCAGGACGTACTGCTCTAATGGACCGATAGTAACATCCTCATGCAACTTACCCCATTACTTGAGCAATATCAAAAAATAAAGAATAAATACAAAGACGTATTGCTGCTCTTCAGGGTTGGAGATTTCTATGAATTCTACTATGAGGATGCGAAATTGGCGAGCAGTTACCTTGGCATAACCCTTACGTCAAAGACGATCAGCAAGGGTGTCCGTGTCCCGCTAGCTGGGGTTCCAATAAAAGCCGCAGATAGCTATATAGCAAAGCTTGTCAAACAAGGCCTGAAGGTGGCAATATGCGAGCAGCTGGAACCAGCAAGCAAGGGTAAGAAACTGGTCGCGCGCGATGTGGTCGAGGTTATCACCCCGGGTACCGTGCTGAGGCCTTCGCTGCTCGATGAGGGCAAGGCGCTCTTTTTGGCTTCCTGCATTCCTGACGAGAAGATTACCGGCGTGGCATTCTGTGACCTGACCAGCGGCGAGTTTTCGTGCGGCGAGGTCGCGGCCAGCGAGTTGCCCGAGATATTGCTGCGCCGTGAAGTCAAAGAAGTGGTGATCCCCGAAGGTGTTGAACTGAACTTGAGCCAACCAATTACACAACTTGATGGGTATCATTTTGTCTACGAGATCGCATATCAGAAACTACTTGAGCACTTTCGTGTCGTGACGCTCGATGGTTTCGGTATCGAAGGCAAGAAGCTGGCGATCGGCGCCGCTGGCGCATTGCTGTATTACCTCTCAGAGAACCAGAAGACGGCGCTGGCACATATTGACAGGATCTCTCTATTTCAGACAAAAGACACGCTCTATCTTGATTCCATGACGATGCGTAATCTGGAGGTTGTGGAAAATATACACGGCGAGCAGAACAGAACCCTATTCTGGCTACTGGATCACTGTATGACACCGTTCGGCCGCCGGCGCCTGCGGCGTGAATTGATCGAACCATTGCTCGATAAAGAAATAATCGATGCGCGGCTCGATTGTGTTGAAGAGCTGAAGAGCCGTGAATATCTGCGTGAAGAATTGAGGAACATGCTTCAGTCGATCCAGGATGTGGAAAGGATAACATCCCGGCTTGCATGCCAGCGCATATTGCCAAGGGAAATGGTTGCCCTGAAGGAGTCCTTGAGTCTCTATCCTCAAGTGAAGGAAATGATCGAAAGCTGTAATACGAAAATCGTCACGGAGATTCACGATCGCATTGGAAATTTCGATGATGTTGTTGGCATCGTCGATACGGCGATCGTTGCGAGCCCGCCGGCGACAATGGATGAGGGCGGGATCATCAAAGAAGGATACTCAAAGGAACTGGATGAACTGCGAGAGATCGCACGGGGCGGTAAGAAGTGGATGTTGAGCCTTGAAGAGACGGAGCGGAAAAGGACCGGAATCAATTCCCTTAAAGTAGCGTATAATAGCGTTTTTGGATATTTTATTGAGGTGACCAAACCAAATCTGCATCTGGTCCCGCAGGACTATATCAGAAAACAGACGCTGGCCAATTCGGAACGTTATTATACAACGCAGATCAAAGAATTCGAAGAAAAAATCCTGGGTGCTGAAGAGAAGATCAGAGATCTCGAGTGTGACCTCTTCGTGGCGGTAAGGGAAGAGGTCGCGGAGCGAAGCAATGAGATTCTTGAGACAACCAGGGCGATCGCCATGTTGGACATGCTACAATCTTTTGCCCACGTTGCCGCGATCAACAACTATTCGCGGCCGGTCATCACCAGTGACAAGAAGATAAGTATTACCGATGGACGGCATCCTGTTGTCGAAAGAATCCTCGAGAAAGGATCATTCATTCCCAATGATACAGTACTCGATCGCGAACGAAATCAAGTATTGATCATAACCGGTCCCAATATGGCAGGAAAGTCAACCTATCTCCGGCAGACAGCTCTCATTACGATAATGGCGCAGTGTGGCAGTTTTGTGCCGGCACAAGAAGCAGTCATAGGCGTTGTGGACAAAATCTTCACACGTATCGGAGCAAGTGATGACATATCGCGTGGGGTGAGTACTTTTCTTGCCGAAATGATGGAGACGGCGAACATCCTGAACAACATTTCCGACATGAGTTTGGTGATCCTTGATGAAGTGGGCAGGGGTACTTCCACTTATGACGGACTGGCGCTGGCCTGGTCAGTTGTCGAGTATCTCCACGCCAATAAGAAACCGAGGACGCTTTTTGCCACGCACTTTCATGAACTCACCAGGATCGAAGATTTTCTAAAAAGCGTTAAGAATTACAATTTTCTGGTCAAGGAGTGGGGCGATGAGATCATTTTCCTGCGTAAACTCAGCCCGGGCCCGAGCGATCAGTCCTATGGTATTCAGGTGGCACGGCTTGCCGGCCTGCCCGAATCGGTCATCCTGCGGGCGAAAGAGGTTTTGAGGGATTTCGAGGAGGGAGAGGTTTTCAGTATGCGAAAGATGAAGCGCGCAAAACTTTCGCAGCAAGATCTGTTCGTTGACCGCTGACACCACGCTTAGGTCAACCGGTTACGGTTACGAAACCCGTTTCGTTCAGCGTCCGACGGCAACGTACACAACCACGTCCGACGCGACCTTTGTCATCTTGCCCGATGTTTCCCCTCCCTATGATGGAAGGGGTTAGAGGAGGGTGAACGTTGTGGTTGTTCAAGATCTTTCACCTCCACCGGTATCCTCCCTCTTCAAGGGGGAGGGAAGAAGTGGAGGTGATTCAGTTTGTGCGTCGCTTGACATTTTGGGTGCCTTGATTATAATAAACTAATATTCAGAGATTGTTGTCAAAAGACTAGATTCATTTCCCCTCCCGGTCGCGACCTTCGGGTCGCGGCCGGAATTTTTTTTGTATTTCACTGGTTCGCTGGAGAATGGCACCTGGCTCAGCGTCCAGGCCTTGCCAAGCTTACTTCATCCTTGCGCCGAGTTTGAATACCCGGGGTCCGTCTTTTACGGCATTGCGTGTGTCAATAATTAGCCGTGCATTTTTGACAATGGTGGCATAGTCGAAGGCCGAGTGATCGGTCAAGATCACGACGACATCATACTTGCCGTATTCGCTGGACTTTGGCCGCACCGACTTGAGCTTCTCGTGGTCTATCCGAAGCTCGGGTACATGCGGGTCGTAATAATCTACCCGTCCCACACGTGGTTTCAGTATCTGGTAGACTCTGATCGCGGGCGAATCCCGGAGATCGGATATGTCGCGTTTAAAAGCCATGCCGAGGAGCAAAACCTTTGCTTTGCTAGCGCAAACACCCGCCTGACTAAGCACTTCTATGGTCTTGTTGACCACAAAATAGGGCATGTCTTCGTTGATACGCGCTGATAATTCGATGAATACAGTGTGAAAGTCGTATTCACGCGCCTTCCATGACAGATAGTACGGATCGATCGGAATGCAATGCCCGCCCACACCCGGTCCGGGGAAGAAGGGCATGAAGCCGAATGGTTTTGTCTTTGCTGCCTGGATGACTTCCCAAATGTCAATGCCGCCCATCCGTTCACATAACTGGGCGAATTCGTTGACCAGGGCGATATTCACGTTGCGGAACGTATTTTCCAGGATCTTGGTCATTTCGGCAGCACGGGCCGATGACACTGGTACGACACTGTGGACAAATTGCTTGTAGAAGAACGAAGTGATTTTTGTACATTCCTTGGTTACACCACCGACAATAACCGGTGTGTTAGTAACACCAAATCGCTTGTTTCCGGGATCGATCCGCTCCGGACAGAAAGCGAGAAAAAAATCCCTGCCCACTTTCAGCCCGGATTCCGAGAGAATTGGCAGTAAGACCCGCTCCGTTGTTTCAGGATAGGTAGTGCTTTTGAGAATTATCAATTGTCCCTTACGAAGGGTATCTCTGACCCATTGGGTGCTCTGGACTACGGGCCTTAGATCTGGTTCCTTGTTGATGTTGACCGGCGTCGGTACACAGATGAGAATGACGTCGCAGAGCCTTAGCTGGCGCGGGTCTGTGTAGGCCTTGATCATGTTCTTGCTGGTCGATTTGCTTAGTATTGAGGATTCAACATCGCTGATATAGGAAATGCCTTTGTTTATGGATTCTACACGCTCTTGGGCAATATCGATACCTATTACTTTAAATCCTTTGGCCGCGATCTCGATGGCCAGTGGTAAACCCACGTAACCCAGTCCAATTATGCCAACTTTCGCTTTCTTCGATTTGATCTGTTTCTTGAGCATTTGTACTCCCTTCAAATGACAATTGATTAATTAGGGTTATTATACGCGATATTTGCTGTTTTTCAAGGGGCATGATATTGACAAATGCAGAAAAGAGAATATATTTAAGTATGGATCAGGGGCTCATGATTGAGTTGATCAAAGAACTCACAGTGGGCTTCAAGGCGGCTCGATCCTATCCTGCAGGACACCCCGTATTCGACCGGGCAGTTACGGCAACAATGTCGATCATGAACAGAGTGTTCGCCGAGAACCCCGAATTCATGATCGCAATTTCGCCTGACGCGGTGACGTTTCAGGATTCAAAAGTGGAGATTGAGAAGAATCTTGCGTTGTTGTCCCTGGTTGAAAATCTGCAAAAGATAAATATCCAGAGTGTCAAAATTACCTCCGCCACCAAACAATCAGATCTGGTGAATTTCTATACGGTCATTGCCAGTGCGCCGAATGTGATCGAGAGCGCGGGGGGTCCAGCGTTCATGCTCAAGCAAACGGGTACCGTGAGTATCAGCATTAATCCTGCAATGGTTGTGACGCCCGGTAAGAAAAAAAACCAGAAGGGCATGAGAACCCATGAGGAGATTATCGAAGCAATACGCGGGCTGATGGAGATCGTGCGCGCGAGCCCTGCGGTTTCAGATTCCCAGGCGCCATTTATGGAAGTGATGAGCGATATCGAGCATGTTGCCAAAGGTGACTGGCGGTCTTACGGCGAAGCACTGGTGGGCATTATTGATCTTCTACCCCTCGAGAAGCGGATCGCACTGCTGCAGAACGTGCCGATGAGACCTTTTGTGCTTTCACTGCTTTCCTGTCTCGGTATCGAGACGCTCGTCGAGCTCATGATCAACTGGGAAAGGCAGGGTAAGCAGGACCAGATCGTTAAGATCATGGGTGTCATTGGTAAGGATAAATTCGGGCAGATCGTGCCCCTACTGAAAAACCGGCAGGTCAATGTCTATGAATACATAAACAGCGCTGGGATCAACCTGCTGCTGGAGGATGATATTGCATCGACCATCAGCCGGGAGGATCTGAATATCGCACTTCAACCATACTACAACATGTTGGATGCGCGGGATGCGGCGAATAGGATACAGGCAGTCAAATCGTTGATAAAGTTTACCAAACGACTGGTCAGCGAAAGGAAATACGACATGGCTGATGGACTGATCTTGAGGGTCGCCTTGGCGATAGAAAACGAATCGGATGAGAATGTGGTAATCGGCTGCATGAAAGAAATGGGTGATCTTTATTCGGTGCTGAAGATGCATGGGCAGCAGGAATTTTGCGATCGTCTGATCGAAACGCTGGGCAGGTTAATGGCGCGCGGTCAATTGTCATTGCCGTTAAGAAAACAGATCATACAATTTTTGAGCATGACCAAAGACCCTTCGGTCCTGGCTACGCTCTTTTCATTCTTGTGGGAGAGCGGTTTGTATCCTGATGTGCGTTCGGCGATCATTAGTTTCGGTGGTAACGCCGTGAATGCGGCAATTCAATTCCTCCGCGATGCCGAAGATTTCTCCGTGCGTATGAAATTGATCGACATCCTGAAGAACATTGGTGAGCCGAGCATCAGAGTGTTGGCGGGTAATCTGTCGGCTCGTGAATGGTTTCTGCGGCGGAATATAGTTCGCATCCTCGGTGAGATCGGTGATTTAAAGGTTGTACCGATCCTTGAACCGTTGCTCAGAGACGAAGATCTTCGTGTGCGGATCGAATTGGCGCGGACTTATGGCAAGCTCGATCATAAAGAAGGTCTATTGAAGGCGCTGAACGATCTTTCGCAAGAGGTGAAAAGCGAAGCGCTGCGTGGGCTGAAGAAGCTCATCGATGCAGAAGAGATCATCGAGTTATTGCCGGGACTCAGTGAGTCAGGGGATGAGGTGTATATGGAATTGCTCAGGATCATCGATGAGAAAAAGATATTTGAAGCGATAACCTGGATTGCTGATTTGCTCAAGCGGCTGGAGTGGCGTAAGGATTCGGCTGCCGGTGAGATCAAGAAGTTCGGTGTGGCAGCACTCGCCAAACTCGACGGTGACAATGCTAAGATGATACTACTCGATCTGCAGAAGTCTAAAGACCGGACACTCGCCAGCCTGGCAGCTAATGCCTTGAGAAGAATTGGATAATATACTCATTGCATTTTCTTACCTATGATCATTGTAGTTGATTTTGGTTCTCAATATACCCAGTTGATCGCGCGCCGGGTGCGCGAGTGTAAGGTCTATTCAGAGATAATAAGTTGCCGGGCCGATATGGGAGTTCTTGTCGGTGAGCATATCGAGGGGATAATCCTTTCCGGAGGTCCGGGTAGCGTCTACGAGTTGAACACTGCAGCGTACCGGTCGGTTTTCACGCGCCAGGTTCCGGTTCTCGGGATCTGTTATGGCATGCAACTTGCCGCGCAAATATTTGGCGGCCGGGTGAAGAGAAGCAAAACCCAGGAATACGGTTTAGCACACCTCACGCACCGGAAAAGCCCGTTATTCGCAGGCATACCCCGTAGGATGCGCGTCTGGATGAGCCACGGCGATATTGTCGCGAAAATACCGCACAATGCTCGCATCATTGGTGAGACCGGGACGACACGGATCGCTGCTTTCCAGATAGGGAATTTCTATGGTCTACAATTCCATCCTGAGGTACGGCACACTGAGCACGGTATCCAGATCATTGATAATTTCATATCCAAGATTTGCCGGGCAAAAAAGAACTGGACAATGCGCCGTTTCGTCGAGAACGAGGTCGAACGCATCAGGCAGACTGTGGGTCAGGACAAGGCGATATGCGCGATCAGTGGCGGGGTGGATTCGACGGTGGCGGCGACACTCGCCGCACGCGCCCTGGGTAAGAGATTGATCGGTGTATTTGTCGACAACGGCGTTCTGAGAATGAACGAGCAGGAAGAGGTGAAGGAGAGCCTGGGTCGGATAATCAACTTGCGCGTTGTCAACGCCCGCAGGCGGTTCCTAAACCGGCTCGCGAACGTAAGGAATGCTGAGAAGAAGAGGAAGATCATCGGCCATGAATTCATCAAGATATTCGAGATCGAAGCACGGCGCGCGTCAAATGTCAGGTTCTTGGTGCAGGGGACACTTTACCCGGACGTTATCGAATCGGGTCGCGGAATCGGGCCGGCCGATGTGATCAAAACGCACCATAATGTCGGTGGTCTGCCCGAGAACATGAAACTCAAGATAATCGAACCGTTACGTATGTTGTTCAAGGATGAGGTGCGTGCGATCGCACGCCACCTAAAGCTGCCTGCACAGTATATCGAACGTAAACCGTTCCCTGGTCCGGGTTTGGCGGTGAGGATCGTGGGTACCGTTAACCTTCGGCGTCTGGAAATGCTGCGCCATGCGGATAGGATCTTGCTCGAAGAGGCGCGTAAATTGAAGGGCTACCCGGAGATCTGGCAGATCTTCGCGGTGCTGTTGCCGCTCGGCAGTGTGGGTGTCATGGGTGACAAGCGGACCTTTGATGCGGTATGCGCCATTAGGGCAGTGCACAGCGACGATGGCATGACCGCAGACTGGGTGCGACTGCCCCATGATTTCCTGGACTGCGTGGCGCGCAGAATAGTCAACGAAGTGAAGGGCATCAACCGTGTGGTTTTCGATATTACGTCGAAACCACCGGCAACGATAGAATGGGAATAAGGATAGCATACATACTTGCGGTGCTTTACGTGATACTCAGCGGTCTCGGGTTTTTGGGCTATGATCTGGGCGCGCCATATGTATATCTTCTGATCTTCTTGGTCGCTGCATACTACATCGCCTACGCATCGTTCAACAAGATAAGTGTGCTACACACACTAATAGCCGCGGCCACGGTCAATGTTGCCGTGCAATTGACCGGCGGTGTATCATCATCTCTATTTCTGCTTTATTTCATTGCCCTCCCGGTTATCGGGTTCCGGGAGAAGATACGTAACTATTGGGTTGTAGTATTTGCCCTGGTTGTCATCGAACTATGCGCGAGTCTGATCGGCAGGCGTTTCCAGATACTGCCGGTCGGTCTTCTTGCCATCGCCGCGTTCAGTATCGGATACATCATTGAAAGCATGCGCGGGCGCGAGCTCCGGGTCTCAAGGTCACTCAAGAAGTATGAAGCCCGGGACCAGTTCTATGCACCGGCGATGTATGGTTCGGAAAGAGTCATAACCCTGGAGGCGGATATAGACCGGCATAAGGGTATTGAACGACCGCTGCTATACTTTGTCAAATTCATACACAATGTCTTCAATGCTCACACGACAGTTATCTTTGCCTGTAGCGAGGATAAGATTGTTCTGGTCCAAGGGTTCTCTCATTCAGAGCTGTTCCAGCCAGAGACCGTGCTGGAATCCAGTTCTGGTCTTTACCACCAGGCAATAAGCCAGCGTAAGTCAATATTGATCAAGGAATATCTGCAGAGCCCGGATCAACTTGGCTATTACCGCGGCATTGTGGAGATCAGTTCGGTCATGATCGCGCCGATCACGCTCATCGACAAGGTTGTCGGCGTGCTGGCGATCGACCGCAAGGCGGGTTCCTATAGCGAAAGGGACAAGGCCGTATTCGACGAGGCCGCGAATACAGCTGGTTTCTTGCTGGCGATGCTCAGACTCTATGAAAAGGCGCGTTACGATGTGCAACACCTGTCTTCCATTGCCGAACTTGCCGAGAAACTTCACCGGCGACTGGACCTCAGAGAAATACTATCCGACACAATTCAGGCATTTAAACATTTCATGCCGTGCGATGATATTTCGATCGCAAAAGTGGATGAGGTGAGCAACTCGGGCGAAGTAATAGTTTCGACAAACACTCCGGAGAATACCAAGTTCCCGCTCGATGACGGTCTCGTGGGATTTGTGGCCCGCCACAGAAATTCTATCATCAAGGACGACCTCAGTAAGGGTAATCTTATTATCTTCAAGAAGGGTGTGAAAACACACAACATCTCTTTTGTTGGAGTTCCTATTCAGCAGGATGACGAACTGTTGGGTGTGATCTGGCTTGAAGACCACCAGCGCCGGAAGTTCAGCGAAGACGACGTCCGGATACTCAACATCCTGTCTTATCAGTTGTCACTCGCCTGGCAGCGGGCGATCCTGTATGATAAGGTCAAGGAGCTTTCAATCCGTGACGGTTTGACCGATCTCTTCAATCACCGCCATTTTCAAGAGATACTTGAGAAACAGATATCGGAAGTGGACGAGCTGGTCCTTATGCTCCTGGATATCGACCACTTCAAGAAGATAAACGATACATACGGGCACCAGGCAGGTGATAAGGTGCTGAAGTTCCTCGGGCGATTGATCGCACAAGTTGGCATTGCCGCCCGTTACGGCGGTGAAGAATTCGCTATCATCATTCCGGAATGCTCACTGAAGAAATGCATGGACAGGGCAGTGCGCATGAAGGATCAGCTGCTGAAATCAGAGGTCAAGGTTGACAGTGCCAAGATAAAATTCACGGTCAGTGTGGGCATAGCACATTATCCCGGTGACGCCGAAACGAGGGTCGACCTGATCGAGAAAGCGGATCGCGCCCTTTATATGGCCAAGAAGCAAGGTCGTGACCGGATCGTTATAGCCCAGACCGTCAAATCGCAATGAGCTTAGGTATCGCGCTGGGTGGCGGTGGAGCAAAAGGCCTCGCCCACATCGGCGTCCTCGAGGTGCTCGAAGAGCATGGTATCAAGCCGGCATATGTAGCGGGTACTTCAATAGGTTCGGTTGTTGGCGCAATATACTGCCTGCAGGGTACCACCAAGGGTTTGCGTGATAAGGCCAAACAGATGATCGCATCAGAGGAATTCAGGGATCTCGAGCTCGATAAATTCTACACTGACGCAGAGAACATATTAGAGCGTTTCAAAAATGAGGTTTTTGAGAAATTCTTCCTCGGTTCGCTCTTGTTCAAGAAATCCCACAGCAAATACGAGGCAACGAAGAAGATCTTCAGTGATATGTTCGGCACCAGGGAATTTCAGGATTGTGTCCTGCGGTTCACGTGTAATGCCCTGGATATTCTTTCGGGTGAAGAGATCAAGTTCACAGAAGGATCGCTATCCCATGCCGTTTGGTCGAGCTGTGCCATTCCCGGTATTTTCCCGCCTTTTATTAAGGACGAGCGGCTGTTCGTTGACGGAGGAGTGATCGACAATATCCCGGTCCAACCGGTACTGGATCTCGGTGCCCGGAATGTGCTTGCCGTATATCTAAGCAAGCGTCCGCAATTCCAGGGTAAGCCGAGCACAGGTTTTCAGATAAACCAGCGTTCGTACTTCTTCATGAAATACCATCTCGACCAGAGGGTCCTTGCTCAGGCAGATCTCGTTATCAGACCCAAAGTCGCGGAGTTTCACTGGGCCGATTTCCGTTCTATTGATGTGTTGATCGAGCGCGGCCGCGTAGCCGCGACGGGAAGCATTGAAGCTGTCAAGAGGATCAGTACTCGACGCTACCGTTTTAAAAGGTACCTGCGCAGGCTTGTCAGTTCATAGACCCGTTGAAGCATAATGCCTCGGCGTTCTGGCGCCGGGCTACTTGTAGTAATTGAGTGTGATCTCGCCCGCCCCGATCATGACGTATGAGAAATGATTGACCCAATCCCCCGTGTTAATGTAGTACTTATGGCCAGGGTATTCTTTAAGCACCGGGTGGTGTGAATGTCCCAGAATGACAACGTCGACATTAGCCAGCCGGCGTAGAGCATAATTCTCCAGCAAATTTTCCAGACGTTCACTACGGTGTTGCTTCCGAGAAAGATAAGCAATCCCCTGAGCAAGGAATATTCCCAGATCGGGGTGTAGTAGACGGTACAGTGCGTGATTGATCCTGGAAGTGAGCAGGTTTTCCCATAAAGAGGTCCATAGCCTTCTGTCTATTTTGTTGCCATGCTCGAGCAAGACGCGCATGCCCTCGATCTCAAAGATCTTCGGGCCGCGGTGCACGGTGAAACCGAAATTGTTCAAGAACCGGCCGATAGTTACTTCGTGGTTCCCTAAAATGTAATGAACGTGTTTGCCGTCCTGGATAAGGTTATACAACGCCGCCAGCGCTGCGAAATAGTCCTTGGGAAAAACAAGATTATACTCAAACCAGAATTCAAACAGATCACCGAGGATATATAGACTTGTCAGGCGGTGGCGGATGTCGTGCAGGAATTTCACAAGCATCTGACACCGGTAGCTCTTGTCGGTCCGGATGTGCGCATCGCTGATGAAGACGTGCATAGCCTGTTGCCTCAACCAGCGGCAATTATGAATGCCGGGTCATTTAAAGGACAGCCTGCGGCGTGAAGCGGGTATATTGCCGGGCGTTTGTCCGGGTTCGGGGAAGATCCCAGCGTCCCTTTGGTCATCATTGGGAAGGCCTCCTTGGTGAGCAGGAAAAGGCGTTCATTTCGTGCATTCTGCACAAATTATAGCACGATCATGACGAGTGTCAACCAGAACCAAAGCAGACCCGAACGCAAGTTTCCTGCCTGTTCCCGTGTCGTACATAATAGGAGCACGGTGAATGGGATAATAAACGGCGCTGCCCCAGTATTTCGATATCCTGAAATACGGCTGGTTGACAGCAATATGCAGCTGAATATAATTACCATATGAACAGCATGTTTATCGTTGGTTTAATGATCTTCACTCAATACTTCGGCCAGAATAAAATACAATATAAGGAATTTAATTTCCGTGTTCTGAGCACCGAGCATTTCAACATCTACTTCTATCAGGGATGTGATGACCTCGCGGCGTTCGCCGAGGTGGTACTCGAAGACGGGTATGCGATGCTCAGCGAGGACCTCGGTATTCAAATAGACTTCAAGATCCCGGCGATCCTCTACAGCTCACCCAATGATTTTTCCCAGACCAATATCACCATGGAACTGATCGAGGAGGCGACCGGCGGTTTCAGCGAGATACTGAAGAACCGGATGGTGGTGCCTTTCACCGGTGACTATGAGGATTTCCGTCATGTCCTCGTGCATGAACTGACTCACGTGTTCCAGTTCTCGATCTTCTTCCCGTCGCGGCTGGAAGCGATCTTCAGCGGTGATATTCTTTATACAATTCCTTTGTGGGTTTTTGAAGGTCACTGCGAATTTACCTCTCTGGGCTGGGATATTGATACAGATATCTTCATTAGAGACTTGGTCGTCAACAACAAACTGGTGCCGATATTTGCACTTGAAGCTTATGGTGGATGGATCGTCTACAAGGAAGGCCAAGCATTCTACCGCTATGTCGCAGAGAAATACGGTCGCGAGAAGGTCGGCGAGTTCGTACACTTGATGAAGCTGAAGAGAAATCTCGAGCAGGCTATCCAGACAGCATTCGGTATGACGCCCGAGGAATTTCACAAGCGCATGCTCAGGTATTATCAGGTCCAGTACTGGGTAGAAGTGGACGAGATGGAGAATTTCGATCAATTTGCGCGCATCATCTATGACCATAAGAAAACCAATTCCATACTCAATGCTTCAACCGCGATATCTCCAACCGGCGACAAGATCGCCTTTATCAGTGACCGTTCTGGTACAGCGCAGATCATCGTTATTTCAGGCATTGACGGTAGGCCGATCAGGCGGCTGGTTACTTCTTCATATTCTTCCGGCTACGAGGGGTTGCATCTCTATCAGGGTGGTCTATCGTGGTCACGCGATGGTGAATACATTACGTTCGCGGCAAAGGCGCGCGGTAATGATGTGCTATATATCATAAAGGCACAAGACGGTCGCGTCCACAAGAAGCTGGAATTCGATCTGGATGGGATCTATGCACCAAGATTCAGCCCTGACGGCCGCAAGATAGTCTTTGCCGGACTGAAAGATGCCTATTCAGATATCTATATCTGTGATGCAGAGACCGGGCTCCTTGAGAAAATAACTGATGATATCTACTCGGACAACCATCCGGATATTCTGAGTGCAGATATGATAGTCTTTGTCTCTGACCGGCCCGATTCCACCGAGGAATACTACTTTGGCAATCACGCTTTGTTCATGTACTACCACGGTGATATAACCCGCTTGACGCCTCGAACCAAGTATCTGGCTTCGCCAGTGCTCACGCCGGAAGGCAATATTTTCTTCGTTGCCGAGTATGATTCAGCGTATAATCTCTATTACTACTCGCGAGAGGAAGGAAAGATAACCAAGCGAACCGATATCTTTACCGGCATCTACTATCCTTCGATTGACAAGGAGGGTAATAAAATATCGTTCGCGTATTACAACGACTATGGTTATGACATCTGCGTCGTTAAGGATCCATTGAACAAGATGATCGATTATGTCCCCCCGGAGAGCACACAACTCGCCAGCGAGAATTATTATGTGCCGGATGTACTTGCTGAAGATGATGTCAAGAAGTATCGGCCCCGTTTCACTTTTGATTATTTCAGTGCCAGTGCTACGTATTACTCGGCACTCGGGTTTTCCGGTGTGGGGCAGATCGGGATCAGCGATATTCTGGGCAATCACCACTTTCAGATTGCGACTAATTTCTACGGCAGTTTCACCGATTCCGACATTTTCCTCAATTACTGGTATCTCAAGAAGAGGGCCGATTTCGGGGTTGCACTTTTTCAATATCTCAATTATTTTGCGGACCGCTATGACCTTCTGGTATGGCGGTATCTGGGCGGCGGAGGGAGTATCCAATATCCGCTCAACCGGTTCTTCCGGGCTGAACTGGGTCTATATGTTTACAAATTGTACGAGACGAGGTGGTACAACTATTTCCCCCGCTATTATTCCAATATCTCGACCTCACAGAGTTTCAATATGTTCTATCCAGACGTGGCGCTGGTCTTTGATAACATCAAATGGGGTCCGCTGGGCCCGCATGAGGGCCGGCGCTTCCGCATCAGCGCAAATTCTTCGGTTTTCAGCGGTAAGGATTTCAGGAGCGTGGTCGTCGACTACCGCCGCTATTTCGGTCTTTCCTCGCGCACCAGTTTCGCCAATCGGCTCGTTTTGGCGACAAGTTATGGCCGGGACCTCGATTACTGGTCGATCGGCGGACCTTATTCATTACGCGGTTACGATTATTACGCTTTCACAGGTAGCAAAGTGGGTTTTTTGAACATGGAATTGCGTTTTCCGTTCGTTGACCGCTTGAATATCGCATTCCCGCTGCCTTTGGAGATCCGGAACATCCGCGGTGACATATTTGCGGACCTGGGCGCGGTCTACAGTGATTCGTTGAAGTTGTGGAGGACCGACGGTGGTTTCCGTCTGAATGATCTGAAGCTCGGGGTCGGTGCGGGATTGCGGTTCACATTTCTCTATATAATTTTCAGGCTGGACTATGCCCGGGCGCACAATCTCAAAGGTTGGTACGCAAGCGAGGCTGATTATCAGCAGGGCATAAAGTCCGAATGGAAGTTCTATTTGACCCTGAGCCCAGACTGGTAATCGCGCATCAGGTTTCTTTGATTACGCAACAACCCAATGCATAAGATCCTTTTGTTTTGCTTGTCTGTTACGCTATTGTTGGTAGCTGGTTGCCGCAAAGACGATCGCGTGATCGTTGATTTTTGGCATGTCATGGGCGGCCCGCTCGGCCGGCGCCTCGATGAAATGATCGCTGATTTCAACCGCATCCATCCCGAGGGCGAGGTGCGCTCCGTGCATATGGGTTCCTATGATGTGCTTGCGCAAAAACTCATGGGGGCGATCGCTTCAAACTCCCCGCCGGTCATTGCACAAATGTATGAGTCGTGGACCGATCAATTTTGGGAAGCGGGAGAGTTGATAGCCGTGGAAGAATTCATCCGTAATGAACCAGGATTTAATATTGAAGATTTCTTTCCGGTTTTCATAGAAGACAATACATATGATTCTGCATTGGTGACGTTGCCATTCAATAAGAGCGTGCCGGTTTTCTACTACAATGCTGATCTGCTGGAGGCAAACGGCATTGACACCTTTCCTGGAGATTGGTATCGATTCCGGGAGGATTGCCATCGCGTGCGGCAGGCCAATGTCTGGCCGACTTCATGGCCGGTAGACGTTTGGTATTTCTCGAGCATGCTCTATCAGCAGGGAGGCAAGCTCTATGATGCAGCGGCTGGTGGACCCCGATTCAATTCAGAAGAA
>Ga0209536_100000065_pt1 | contig 143369 bp, 115 predicted proteins | sample DeeMarSeWOR28_12_FD_187461 | JGI IMG/M metagenome (GOLD analysis project Ga0209536, IMG submission 187461) | Marine sediment microbial communities from White Oak River estuary, North Carolina - WOR-2-8_12 (SPAdes) (version 2) | ecosystem: Environmental > Aquatic > Marine > Intertidal zone >...
GTTCCGAGGTGCTGCGGAGCGAAACGGCGGCAATCTGCGGCTTGGCCCTCTTGGACTATGAGTTGAACATCCTCAGAAGGGCTGAAGGCCGTGCCTCATAACCGCGATTGCAGCAACACACGAAATGATCGTCCGAAGTGGTCCGGGTGAATCAGCGTCTTGAACTGCCGCAGCTGTGCGGCGTCAAAGTGACGTGCGACTTCATTTGATCGAAGGAGGCCTGCCGCACATTGAGTCAGAAATCTTCCCTGTTCGCCGCAAAACTCCGTCTCCAAGCCCAACCCCTCGCCCGCTCGTCGGATCCGTCCGAAATGAACGTGGACGGTCAGGTCTTGTGTTCCCGCGTTCGCCAGAACGTCGGACCCGATCGCGTCCGCCCGGCCGCGCCGCACGTTGTCCATCGGCTCCACATCTCCTCGATGAGAAAGACGCGCAACTCCAATATTGCCCGACCGTGGGTGCTCAGACAACGGCACTCGACCCGCCGATAGGTGCGTCCGCTTCAGCCGTCTGAGAGGAGATTCAGGGCGTGGGCTGCACGCAGAAGTACCCGCCGGCACTTCCGCGGTTCATCGCCGCACTCTCCCACGAGCCGCCGAATGCCCCACTCTCGATCCAGGATACGCGCAGCACGGTGTATCCGCCGTCGAACAGCACCCGGTCCCGGTCGTTGGCGTACTCGCCCAGTCTGAGGATGATGTCGGGTGGCGCCCCCGTTCCCTCGGTGCGCCCCTCGATCACCAGCACCCCGGGCGCGTCGGGATCACTCGCCCTGAGCGATCCGGTGTTCACCGCACCCACCGATCTCGCAGCGAGGTCGCTCCATCCGTAGAGCGGCGTGGCGACGTTCGGTCTCGGGTCGTCCGTTCCCATACCTCTCACGACCGTGTGCACCGAGTCGTTGGGGGCGAGCGTCAACTGCCCCTCGGCACGCGATCCCGCACTGTCCCCGCTCGTCGCCACGAGCGCCAGACGGTAGGAGCCCGCGAGATCACGAGCCCGAACCTCGGAAGCGAGCGGGCCGGACCGCTCCGTGCACGCCACCACCTGTGCGGCACCGTTACCGTCCGGCGGTCGGGCACACCCGGCGGTCAGTACGAGCACGCCGGGCATCACGGCAGCCGCCATCCAGTGACCGCGAGTCACCGTCGGATCACCCGGGTCACTCGTCCAGTGCGGTCCACCGCGAAGATCGGCCCCCGCGCCACGTCGTCGACCATCCGGATCGTGGCCCCAGGGGCAGCGACCAGCGCAGCCGGACCCGGCAGTGCGTAGGAATCAGCGGCGGCGAAGGTGACCAGGTATCCGAGATCGAGCATCGAGGCGAGTGACACCCGGCTTAGCGGGTTGGTGACGTGAGCGTTCAGCGTCGGTGTCATCAACTCGGTCTCAAAAAGCGATTCGCGCCAGTGCGAGTCGAGGCTTCCCGAACCGTACACGGCCGCGTTGTTCTCGACCGGCACCTTGTCGCCTGCTGTGTAGTCGTCGCCGCCGGCCCGATCGAAGGCCCATACCGCATTTGTTCCCGTGAAATGGGCGTCTGCTCCTTCCGTTCCGCCGTCGTCAGGATCAGATGGGTTCTCCAGCAGGCCCAAATAATTCCAGATGGTACCGTACCCAAGCACATGTCCCATCTCGTGCACCGCCACTTCGTCCAGCAAGTTAGCGGCGTCGAGTTGTGCCAGATCGGCAATGTCAAACGTCATGCCACCCATAATCGTGTGTCCGGACGGAGTCCGGATGACGCACGGCCCCGCCCTCCCGACGACGTTGCCCGGACCATCGATGGTCTTCAAGTCGACGAAGATCAGCACGTCGTCCACAGACCGGTCCGTGAACGTGCCCGGATTGATACCGGCACATGTGGAGTCATCGGGATTGGTCGGCAGCGGCCAGGTGAGCTCGAGATCGAGGAGGTCGCCGAAGACCACTTCCTCCCAGCGCAGCCTCGCGTCACGGAACGGTCCCTCGTATTGCGGGTCCGATCCGCCCACGAACACCAGCTCGATGGCGAAGGCGGCGCTCTGTCCCGTTGCATTGAACGTCACCGGGTTCCCGGTGATGCCCGCTCCGGCGACGGTCGCCGAGAGACTGTTGGCACCACTTCCCACGATCCAGCTGCCGACCTCGGCGAGTCCTGCGGCATCGGTCGTGCTCGTCGTCCCCGTGACCGTTCCCGTGCCACCCGTCACGGCAAAGGTCACCTCCGCGCCTGCAAACGGGCGTCCCGCACCGTCCCGCACCAACACGGCGGGCGGGATGTTGATCGGATCGCCGGTCAGGCCGATCTGACCCTCGCCCGCGGCCACCTCGATGCTCACCGGCAGTGCCGCGACGGCCGTGAGGCCGAAGACGGCGGGGCTCCCCTTGACGCCTCCGGCCTGGGCCTCGAGGGTTTGCGGCCCCTCATCGGGGCCGAGCGTCCACGTGGTGACCGCCCGACCGTCCGTGTTCGATACCGCGGGATTCGGGCTCACCGTGCCGCTGTTTGCTCCGGGTGTGAAGGTCACCGACAGTCCCGGCGCCGGATTGCCGTACTGATCGACCACGCCGACCGATATCGTGACCGGCGCGCCCACGGTCGCGACCGTCGGGCCCTCGGCCACGAACATCGAGTCGGGCACGTCTGCCAGCGCCGTGCCCGCAAATGGTGTGTTGCGCCCCGCCGCCGAGGCGACCGCGGTGTGCGCGCCGGCGAGCGTCCCGAACGTCCACTGGGTCGAAGCCTCGCCGGCCGCGTCCGTCAGCGCGCTCGTCGGCGTCACGACCCCACCTCCCTGCGACACGCTGAACGTCACCGTTGCTCCTTGGACGGGAGATCCGGAGGCATCACGGACGACGGCTACGATCGGGTTCGGCAGCGGCTGCGTCACCGGCGCGCTCTGCCCGTCGCCCGAGCCACGGACGATCGCACTGGCCTGCTGTGCCACGGTGACGGCGGCGGACCCCGTCGCGGATCCGGCCGTCGCCGTGACTTGCGTGCCGCCGTTGGCCAACGCGGTGACCAGCCCGGTGGTGCCGACCGATGCAACGGCAGGGTCGGTGGACGACCAGGTCACGGCGACGCCGGACATGGCATTGCCGTTCTGATCGCGAACGGAGGCCTGCAGCTGCTGCGTCGCACCCAGCGCCGCGAGCGTCGCCGTCGCCGGCGTGACGGAAACCGTGGTCGGTACCGAGGAGGGCTCGGAGCCGCCGTCACTGCACGCAACGCCCGCCACCGTGGTGATCGCCGCCAGGCCAATCAATCGAGGGAGGTTCATCAGGTTGTCTCGCACGCTCGCGGATCTCTCGAAATGGTAGACACGCCCTGCCCGGTGCACAATCGTCCGCCGCAGAGGTGTACACCATGATCGACGTCACGTTCTGTTCCCTCACCTCCCGCAGGCTCGACGCAGCACTGCTTATGGCAGGGCTCTGCGTGCTGGAGGTCTCGCCCGAACCCGACATGCCGAGGCCCCGTTTTCGGATGGGGCTGCGCATCGATTCGACGGTCGGCAACCGTGTGTTCGGTGCGCTGACGCACTGCCTCGCCGGGGACGTGGGCAGAGAGCCGTCGACCTTCCCGGTCTTCGATGGACGGGTGCACGACGACGGCTCCGTCCTGCTGAGGATTGGTCACGAGGATCCGCCGACGCAGGGGTTCGTGCTCGCGGGCCACACTCGGGGCGACACGATCCCGCTCGATTTGTTCGTCATCGGGCCTGACACCGCGAGTGGGCGGGGCCAGACGCGGTACCTGGTCCGCCCGCCCGCGCCGTCACGGGCCCGTTCAGCGCTGGAATCGAAGGCTCGACCCGGCGACGCTCGGCAGCGAGTAGTCCGGCGCGGCAAGCTCGAGCAGCTCGACGGAGTACGGATCGCGAACGTCGCGGTCGGACACGGTAACCCGAACGAGCGGACCGGCGCCAAAGCGCCCGGTGACGATCCCGCGGACCTCTCGATCCGTCACCCTGGTCATGTACGCCGTGCACCCGGTGCAGGCGGCGGCGACCGTGTCGATCGTGTACGGCTCCAGTGCGCGCGCCCGGAAGGACGCAGCACCCAGCTCCACCACCGGAGTCACGATCTCGGCAACGATCTCACCCGCCTTGGGACCGGAGTCGCACGATCCGAGTGCCGTCCCGGCGGCGAGCACCACACCGACCGTCAGCGTCCGCGCCCGTTTCATGGCTGCTCCTTCTCGGCCGCGTCGAGCACACGGCGCATCATCTCGGCAGACACCGCTCCCCCTGTCGCTTCGACCCATGCGAGGAAGTCCCCGACGTCCAGCCGAGAGTTTCGGTTCCCCACGAGATCGAGGTAGGTGATGTCGTCCGGAGAGAGCGTCTGGCGGACCCCGGTGACGTGCGCCACGACGTCGTCCGACACGAGCGCCGGCGCGACGACCTGCAGCTGCGTCTGGAACTCGAGGGTCTGGGAGCCGGACACGACCTTCAGGGTGAGCGGGAAGGCACCTGTCGCCTCGGGCCGCCCGGACAGCACGCCGTCACTCCACAGGCGCAGGCTGGACGGCAGGGTACCGCTCACGATCGACCACGTACTCTGCTCGACGCCGCCGGAGACGGTGAACTGGAACGAGTACTGGGCTCCCATCACCGCCTCGGGCGGAGTGCCGTCCGCGACGGCGAGCGGCGCGGCGAACACGGCGGCGACGTCGTAGGGACGCCGCATGGTGAGCTGGAGCGTGGTGGACGCCGCGGTAGTGTCACCCGTCCAGCCTTCGAAGATGTGGTCCGGTTCACTGACCGACGCGACGAGTACCACGCTGCTCCCCGCAGGGAGGAATTCGCCGGCCACGTAGTCGACGGCGGGGGCCGCCGAGATCCCGCCTCCTCCACCGACTACGTTCACCCGCAGCAGGTGCTCTGCCGCCACGTCGGCGACGATCGTGTCACCGGCAACCGCCGTGTAGCTGTACGAGCGGGGCATGCCGTTGGACCAGGACAGCCACTCGAACCGGCTGCGGTCGTCGTTGACGAGCTGGACCGAGTCCATCTCGATCTGATGGGTCGACGCGGGCTCGAGCAGCTCGGTAAACGTGCGGTACTGGGCGCCATCGAACCGGAACACCGCGTTGGTGTCCGTCGCGAAGATGCGGATGGGGTTGAAGCGGACCCGGGCGGCAATGACGTTCGATCCGGGGACCTGTCGGATCGAGTCGATGGCCACGTAGCTGCGCCCCTGGTCATTCCGCGCGCTCGCGGGCACCGTGGCGTCGGCAAACGCCGTGTTCGCCGTCGAGCCCGGGTACGGATCGCCGTCGTCACCGCGGGCGCTCGGGTCGGCGAGCATGTCGAACTGTCCGTCGGCCTGCTCGAGCCCAATGCCGTGCGGTTGAAATCCGTTGATCGTGTTGCTGGACCACCGGGCATTGATGCGCGCCGAGTCGACGTGCCAGATCAGGAGTCCGGTGCCCTTGAGGTTCAGGTCCGACCCGAGCCGCTGGCGGTTCTCCAGCAGGAAGTACTCGTCGGTCCCGGGGAGCGGCACCACGTAGGCGGTATCGGTGTTCGTGACGGGGCCCAGCGCGAGCGTGGTGTCTTGCGCCAGCACGACCTCGGTGAGCCAGCCCAGCTCCCCGCGCGACCAGGCCTCCATGTGCGCCGGTCGGTCGGCCTTGTTCCAGTTGCCGGAGCCCATGAGACCCCAGAAGCCGATGCCCGCCGTGTTCCCATTGACATCGTACAGGTCGGGAAGTCCCAGGAGGTGCCCCGTCTCGTGTGCGACGATCCCCATGGCGACCGGTTGGTTCGCCGAGCACCCGCCGTTGCCGCCCTGGCCGCCCTGGATGATGTAGTCGTTCACCCGGATGACGCCGCCACCGGCAGCGGGGTCCGCCGTTGGCAGCGTCGTTCCTGCCGTGCGACCCGCGTACGACCACCTGTGCGCCCAGACGTTGTCCACCGCCTCGGGTGCCACGTTCCTGCACGCACCGTCCAATTCGGGATGGATGATGACGATCGCATCCACGATCCCGTCGTCGTCGCCGGAATTCGGGATGTTGTCCGGACCGTCGTTGTCGAACAGCCCGTAATCGACGGTGTCGTCGTGCGCAGCCACCAGCGCGGCGATCAAGCCCGGGATGTCGGCGCCGGTGCACAGACCGTTGCAGCCGCCCTCGTACACCAGGTCGTCGCCGGGCACACGTGTCCAGCCGAAGACCGTCCCGTTGACCCTGAGCCGTCCGTCGGACAGCTCGTCGTAGTACGTGTGAATGGAATAGGGGGGAGCCGGATCGGTGCCGTACAGCCGCGCAGCCATGGTGGCGTACGGCAGCGTGTCCACGATCGAGGCGGGCGTGTTGGAGTACAGCGCGAGAAACGCGGGGACGTTCAGATCGCCCTGCATGACCCCGCCCGTCACCGTGGCATTGGACACGATCAGCAGCTCCCCGCCGGCCGAGGCGCGTGCTGCGTCGCGCCGCCCCGCGACCGTGAGGCCCTTCCGGATCCACCCGTTGGTCTCCGAGAACCGAAAGGCACGCGGGTTGCGCGCCAGCTCGGCGTAGTACGCCGCCGGGGGCCGAGCGCCGCTCAGTACCCGGCCGATCTGCTCGACGTCGGTCTGGGCATGCGCCGCACCTGCACCGCCGCTCGATGCGGCCAGCACGAGGACCAGCACTGCGGCTCTCGTCGCTTCGGTTCGAAGTGTCACCGTCGGTTCGGCTCCGGATCCGGATGGGTTGCCGGTAATGTACTACACACCGGGCTGGTTCCGGTGCCCGCTAGAATCGGATGTGGTGAACGGCGAACGCCACTCCCGTACCGAGCATCGCCCCGACCAGCACGTCCGAGGGGAAATGCTTCGCCGCAGCCACCCGGAGCGCGCCGACCCCGGCCGCGGCCACGAACGCCAAGATCTTGGGCGGCGTTGATACATTGGGGTTGTTGAGCCAATACGCGGTAGCGAAGGCGAATGCGGCGGAGGTGTGCCCGGACGGCATCGATCGCTGGTTCTTGAGCGCATCCGCCTCGTTCGCCGCATCCTCGGTGTACAGGACCGGTCGATAGCGGCCGATCGCGGCCTTGCTCAGTTCACTCAGCGCGACCGTCCACGCCACCGTCTCGACCCCGACCAGCATGCGCCGCATACCGCCCTGCCCGGCGCCGGTGTGCGCGAGGGTCGCCGTCCCCAGCCCCATGATGAGCAGGTCGCTGGCCGTCGCGAAGCCGGAGACGGGGGGTCTGATCACCCAGCGGTCGAAGGCAGGCACATCCTGGGGGTCGCAGGGTATGCACTCCGGCGCCCCGGTATTGACGTTCAGAACGTGGCTGAATCCGAAGGTCGCGCCGGCGACGGCAAACGACCCAACCTGCCCCCAGGTGATCGACGGGAGCGTGTCAACTTCTTGCGCAGTCGCGGATTGCGGAGTCAGCGCCACAACGAGCGCTAACCTCAGCACCCGTAGACACTTGTGCGACCCGATAGCGGTCGGTAGTATGGTACGATTCAAGGGGCGGAATCCGTCCGAGTTGAGGGCCGGTTCGACCTCTCTTACACAGCCGAGGGCTCGTGGATACGACGACGTTACAACAGATTGCGCTGTTCGAGAAGTGTAAGAACTTCACCCGAGCGAAGGAGCTCCAGGCCGCCGGCCTCTATCCGTATTTCCGGCCGATCTCGAAGGCCGAAGACACGGTGGTCGTGATCGAGGGCAAAGAGCGGGTGATGATGGGGTCGAACAACTACCTCGGCCTCACCCAGCACCCGCGCGTCCTCGAGGCGGCGAAGCGGGCGCTCGAGCGGTATGGGTCCGGGTGCACCGGCAGCAGATTCCTCAACGGCACGATCGATCTGCATGAGGTCCTCGAGGCCCGGCTGGCGGAGTTCTTCGGCAAGGAGGCGGCGCTCGTCTTCTCGACGGGCTATCAGGCGAATCTCGGTCTCATCTCCGGACTGGTGAGCCGCGGCGAAGTGGTCCTCATCGACAAGCTGGACCATGCGTCGATCGTCGATGGCGCCAAAATGTCCTACGGCGATACCCACCGGTTCGGACACGGGGACATGGCGCAGCTCGAGCTGCTGCTGCAACGCTACCAGGGTCGCGGAACGCTCGTCATCGTCGACGGGGTCTACTCCATGGAAGGCGACATCGCCGATGTCCCGGCCCTCCTGCGCTTGACTCAGAAGTACGGCGCCGCACTCGCCGTTGACGACGCGCATTCGACCGGCGTGCTCGGCCCACACGGCGATGGCACGGCGGCGCATTTCGGTGTGGCGGACGAAGTCGATCTGGTCGTGGGCACGTTCTCGAAGTCGCTTGCGTCGATCGGTGGCTTCGTGGCGGGGACCGAGAGCGTGATTCACTTCCTCAAGCATCACAGCCGCCCGCTGATCTTCACTGCCGCGCTGCCACCGTCGAACACTGCGGGTGTGCTGGCGGCACTCGACATCATGATCGAGGAGCCGGAGCGGCGCACGCGGCTGTGGGAGAACACCCATCGGTTCCAGGAAGGCTGCCGTAACCTCGGCTTCGACATCGGCCCGACCCAGACACCGATCGTCCCGGTCTTGATCGGCACGCTGGAGCGGACGTTCATGTTCTGGCGTCAGCTGTACGAGGCGGGCGTGTTCACGAATCCGGTCGTTCCGCCGGCGGTGCCCCCCGACCAGTGCCGCCTAAGAGCGAGCCTGATGGCGACGCTCACACCGGATCAGATCGACTTCGCGCTGGAGACGCTGGGGCGACTCGGAAAGGAAGCGGGGATCATTTGACCGCGGCGCCGCAGGTCCGACCCGTGCGGACGCGGGCGGACCTGCGCCGATTCGTCGCCTTTCCCTATCGCCTCCACCGCGAGGATCCGCTGTGGGTCCCGCCGCTTCGGCGGGATGTCTACACGATTCTCTCCCGTGAGAAGAACCCCTTCTTCCAGCGCGCGGAAGCAGAGTACTTCCTTGCGCTGCGGAACGGGCGCGTGCTCGGCCGGATCGCGGCGATCCACAACCGGGCACACAACGACTTCCACGAGGACCAGGTTGGATTCTTCGGCTTCTTCGAGACGGTAGAGGATCCGCACGTGGCCGGCGCGTTGTTCGACGCAGCCGCTGCGTGGTTGCGCGCCCGGGGGCTCGAGACGATGCGTGGCCCGGCGTCGTTCTCCACGAACGACGAGTGCGGCCTGCTCGTCGATGGGTTCGATACGCCGCCGACGGTGATGAACCCGCACAACCCCCCGTACTACGGCACCCTCATCGAAGGCGCGGGTTTTGCAAAGGCGAAGGACCTCTATCAATACCAGACCCCCTCCGATCGGCTACCCGAGAGGCTCGAGCGCGCTGCAAAGAAGGTGCAGCAGCGCCTCCAGCTCTCGCTGCGCCCCATCGACATGAAACGGTTCAAGGAGGACATCGACAGTATCAAGCCGCTGTACAACGGCGCCTGGGAGAAGAATTGGGGCTTCGTGCCGATGACCGACGCGGAGATCGATCATCTCGCGAAGCAGCTCAAGCCGGTGATCGTACCGGACCTCGTGGTGTTCGCGGAGCGGGCAGGCACTCCGATCGGGTTCGCGGCGGCGATTCCGGATTTCAACGTCGCCCTGAAGGCGAACCCCTCCGGGCGCCTCTTCCCGGGGTTCGTCAAGATCCTCTGGCGATCCCGTGCTATCCGGCGTGTCCGGATCCTGTTGCTGGGCGTGGCCAAGGAGTACCGCGGGCTCGGAGCTGCCGAGCTGATGTACTACTGGATCTGGACGAAGGGCACGGCGCTCGGCTACAACTGGGGCGAGGCGGGGTGGATCCTCGAGGACAATCTCCCGATGCGGAAGGGTGTGGAATTCATGGGGTTCGAACCGTACAAGACGCTCAGGATGTACGACCGACCCCTGTGAGAGCCTTCGTCACCGGCGCAACGGGCTTCGTCGGCGCCCATCTCGTGGAGGCGCTGCTCGCCCGGGGCGATGAGGTCGTCGCCCTCGTTCGCAATCGATCGAAGGCCGACCGGCGCTTCGGCGGCCGGCGACCAGCTTACGTGGAAGGGGATCTGCACAACGAGGACGCGCTCCGGCGGGGGGCCGAGAATGCGGACCTCATCTTCCACGTCGCAGGCATCACGTCCGCGCGAGACTTGAGCGAGTTCCGGCGGATCAATGAGCACGGAACGCGCAAGGTCGTGGAAGCGGCCATCCGGCAGGGGGGCGGATTGCGCCGCCTGCTGCTGGTGTCCTCGCTCAGTGCCGCGGGGCCGACGTCCCGCGGAGTGCGCCTCACCGAGGACATGGCACCGCATCCGCTGAGCGATTACGGGCGCACCAAACTCGCCGCCGAGCGGATCGTCGAGGCCAGCGGTCTCCCGTTCGCAATCGTTCGACCGCCGCCCGTCTATGGTCCGCACGACGTCGAGGTGCGCCGGCTCTTCACCTTCGCCGCGCGAGGGATTGCCCCCGTGTTCGCGGACGGCAAGCAGGAACTGTCGTTCGTCTACATCGACGACCTCGTGAGCGCGATGATTGCCGCCGCGGAACGAACCCCACCGAACCAGACCTACTTCGCGTGCCATCCTGAAGTGCTCACGCAGGAGGCGTTCGTGGAGGAGGTTGGCCGAGCGGTGAGCGAAGTGCGTTCCGGTAGGGCTCGCCCCCCTCGCGTGCTGCTGCGCATCCCGGGGTGGGCCGCCCGACTCGCGCTCAGTGCCAGTGACATCATCATGGGGACGGTAGATAGCTCCTCGGTTCTGTCGTCGGACAAACTCAGGGAGTTCTTGGCTGACGCCTGGTCGTGCTCGCCGGCGGCGCTGGAGCGGGATGCCGGATGGCGGGCGGACGTGCCGGCCGTCGACGGGCTACGTCGAACAGCCGCTTGGTATCGGCAGCACGGCTGGCTGTGAGGCCGGTCGACTGGATCCTCGGCGGGTGGATCGGCTTCGTCACCGTGCTGATCCTCGCGCGGGGCGGGGTGGGTCAACCGACCTGGTGGCTCCTGGCCGCGCACGCTCTGTTCTGGATACTCCTGGCACTCTTTTCCCAACTCGACGATCGGCACCGGATAGGGGCGATGCTCCACGACGTGTATCCCCTGCTCCTGCTCGGCGCCCTCTACACCGAGCTTGGCCTGTTGTCGATCGACATCGGGATGGCGGATGTGCTCGCGCACGATCGCATCGTGCAGGGCTGGGAAGCGTCCGTCTTTGGGATGCAGCCCGCCGTCGACTGGATTCGGGCCCGACCCTCGGTATTCTGGTCAACTGTACTGCACGCCGCCTACCTGTCGTACTATCCGATCATCTACGGTGCTCCGGCGGCTTTGCTGCTCGGCGGCAGACGCGAGGGCGCCCGCAACGTCATCCTCGCCACGATGACGGCGTTCGTCGTGTGCTACGCGGTGTTTGCCCTGTTCCCCGTTGCCGGACCGTACTTCGCCTTCCCACACCCGACCGGACCCGCGCGGGACGTATGGAGTGCAGCGTTGGTGTACGCCCTGCTCGACGCCGGTTCCGCGGTGGGCACGGCATTCCCCTCGTCGCATGTTGCAGCAACGGTGGCGGCGGTGGCGGTGCTGCGGAGGGAATCGGCGATGGCGTTCGGCGTGACCGTGGTGCCCGCCATCCTCCTGGTCGTCTCGACGATCTACTGCCAGATGCACTATGCCGTCGATGCGCTGGCGGGACTCGCGGTGGGAGCGGCTGCCGTGCTGGCTACCGCTCCGCTGCGCGAGCGACGGCGGCACCCGACCCGCTCAGACCCCGGACGCGGAGCCATCCCCGAGGCCGTGCTCGACGGGAGTAGCTGACCCGGTCGAGTGCTTGAGGGCGTACACCGCAACGGCAAGGGCAATGGAGCCGACGGAGATGGCGGCGAGAACCGCCGTATCGACCTTCCACCACACGCCTAGCGCAGCGAAGAACCACAGCCTCGGGAATCGGCCAAGGAATGTGGCGAGTAGGTACTTGTGCGTCGGGTACCTGGAGATCGGTGCCAGGATGCGCACGGCCCAGTAGGGGAGTGGCGACCACGAGCACAGCCAGACGGTGAAAAACGGCGCGCGCCGGAACAGACCGACGACGCGACGCACCGTCCGGCTGTCCCGCACGACCCGAAAGGCCTCGAGGTGCAGGAGCTTGCCATACAGGTGGTAGTTGAGATACTCGACGTAGAGCACGCCGAGGATACCAACGAGACCGACGAGCACGGGCGGATAGACGCGACCGAAGAGCATGAGGATCGGCTCGTACGTCGCCGGCAGGAAGATCCCGAGCGGGCCGTTCACCCAGATCGTGACCAAGGTGAATCCCACGAGCCCGCCAAACGCGGTGGGTAGCCACAGCACACCGGGGATCGCGAATAGGGCGAGAATGCCGGATCCCCGCACAACGCCGTCCCACGCGAGATTACCGTGGCGGCGCGTGAGGAACCGCATGGCCCGACTCGGCAGGGTCACACGGCGTCTGCCGTCCGAACCGCCCGGTCGAGCGGCACGACACCGTCAATGCCTTCGGGTATGGGCAGGCCCAGGTGATCCAGAATCAGCGGGAACAGATCGACGGTGCGGACAGGCTCGGCGAGCTGCACATTCGACGCAACGAGGCAGCGCATGTGCTCGGCGATCAGCGAACCGTGGCCGGAGCGGTGTTCGGGGATCTCCCAGTCGAGCCGCAGGTCCGTTCCGAGCTCACCGATGACGACGAGGTCGCCGGTTCGCGGGGCACGGAACAGCTGCAGCAGCTGTGCGGGCGCGTCCGGGTAGCGGCCGTCGATCGATACCGTGAGCCAGTCCCGCTCAGACCGGATGGCTGCGGCCCCCAGGTGGAGCACGTCGGCAGTCTCCGGCACGTAGCGAATCAGGTCACCGCCCGCAGGCTCGAGCGTCGCGCGGCCCTCCCGGCTCACCAGGCGTACGCCAGGGCCCTGCTGCGCCGCAACCAGTGCGATCCCCGGCAGGCCGGCAAGGAATCGTGCGATACCGGAGGGAATCCCCTCGACATCGCCACGCTCGATCGTCGCGAGGTCGTAGCGATGCTCCCGCACGCTTCCCGGGCGTAGGTACACCTGCACCGAACCGTTGCCGGAGACCATGACGGCCGCACGTGGATTGCGCCGCCACACCACAGGATGGCGGAGCGTGGGTATGCCCCAATCCTCGAGAGCGAGCGCGATGTCGGTGTGGGAATCCACCCGGGTGAGGCCGTGATCGCTCACCACGAGGGTGAGCTGATCGCCGTCGAACCCGCCCGCGTCGGCGTACTGACCGATGATCGCGTCGAACTCACGGTAGACGTCGAGCACCTGATGGTGCCACGGATCCCACCAGTGCGTCACACCGTCCACACCGGGGAACACCGCGAAGGTGAATCGGTGTGGACGCGCGGCGAGCCGCACGAGCTCGCGTCCCACTGATCGCTCCAGCGTCCCGTAGCCACAGGTGTAGTGCGCGAGCCCGCCCCAGAACATTCGACCGAACTGCACACGATCGCGGCCCGGGCCGAGACCGCGCGTGAACGGACTGCAGAGAGCGACGGAATCGTCGATCAGCTCGAACAGCGACCGGATGCCAGACCGCAGATCCGCGTTGAGCATTCCGCCCTGGGGCCCGCAATAGCTCCGGAGGTGTGCGCGGTCACGCCACCATCCACCGCGGTACTGGCGCACGTCCAGCCAGCGGATGCCCGGCACGTCACACGTACCCGGATAGCAGCCGGTGAGGAACGGGAGATACGCGACGCCCGTCGTCGACGGGAACACCGTCGTGGCCTGGCTCGAGGATCCCGTTGCCAGGAGATATCGCTCGAGGTTCGGCAGGTCACCTGCCGCGCGGAGGTGCTCGAAGACGTCCGGCCGCGCTCCGTCGACGATGATCAGCGTGGCTCGGGGTTCGTGCTGGCGCATGTCGTACCATCGAGATCCAAGAGTACGTCGCCCCGTCTCCGGAAGGCACCATACGATCCGCAGGCGGGGATAACGGTCACGAAATGTAGCCGACAGTGGCGGCTCTCGCAGGCCCCAAGCCGCCTTGCGTTTTCACACCAATAGGTGATCTTGTGTCCACGATGCTGAAGGCGTGCGCATGGTGGTTGCTCGGGGCGGCGATCGTCTCGGCATGTGTCCCCGGAGGTCCGATCTACGTCGGCCCTCCAGTCGTGACGCTATCCGGCGACGTGGTGTCCTTCGAGGACGGGAGCCCTCTGCCGCAGACCGAAGTGTGCGTGTTCGGCTCCGACACACTCTGCGTCGCCGCGGACGACGGCGGGCACTACCGGGTGGCATTCGAGCCGATCATGCTGCTCGACGGCGGTGTCCTCGACGTCCGGTTTCGCAAGTCAGGTTACCCCACCGCGATGCTCCATCTCACGGAGCTCACCACCGGCAAGTGGGACGAGACCCACTGCGCCATCAGCACCCGAGTCACACTCACGCGGCAGCCGGTGGAGTGCCGGCCGCTACCAGAATAGGAGCATGCCCGAGCCGCCTCGTTGTCCCTCTCTCGGCTCCCACTGCCGAGAGCTCTCCGTCACGCTGCGCATCGCCGATCGCGCCGAAGACCGTCAGACGTTTCTCGACGCCGCCGGCACGTGGCTGCTCGGTCACACGGAGCACATCACGATGGATGTGCCCTACTTCCGCGGATCCACCTTCGTGGTCGACGCGGTGCTCCACGTCCCGTGCAAGCATCTTCGCGAGGACGGCAGCGACGGACACGCGTCTGCACGATGTGCCGTCCATGGCTTCCGCGGTCGGTCGCCACGGGGTTCCGCTCGACCGCAGAAGGCCGCACCGGGCTTCCGGCGAACGGACGGCAAGTTCGACATCGTTTTCAAGGGCAAACGGCGCCCACTGCACCTCCCTGTGAAACGGGCCGCGCGGCGGGCACTGCCCGTAGTGCAGAACGACAATCCGTGCCTCGACGCGCCGTGCCGTACGGCGGATAACCGACGCGGAGCGGCGTGCTGCCGTGACCTGACCCTGGAAGTTCTGACTCCGGAGTGCGACGGGTACATGGAGGCCCTGCTGCGCGCGCGCAAGTCGCCCTACCTGTGCAAGGTGTCGCGGGAGGGCCCCGAGATCGTCGAGTGTGAGGTGATATCGGCGTGCGGCTATCTCGCGGATGACGGTATCCACTGCGCCCTGCATGACCGTCTCCTGCCCAACGGGAGGCTCGCAAAACCGTCCATCTGCATGGAATGGCCCGATCTCGGCCCGGATGACACCGGACACCCCGGCTGCGTGCTCCTCGAGACGAGTCGAGCGGGGTCGGCGCAGCACCGCACGAAGTCGAACTGATCGGACTCCGTCCTCAGCGACCCCGGATGACCGCCTTCACGCGGGCGAGCCGATCGGGCTCGAGTGGGAAGACGGACTCGAATGCGGCAGCCGATGACGGATGGGCCGTGCCTGGGAGAGCCGCGGTGACGAACTGGTGACGGTAGCCGATGAGCCGGGCGGGCGCGTGAAACTGCAGGATCATCGCTCCGCATCGTACCGCCGCCCGCGTGCGCAGGTCCTCCCGTTCCCCCCGATCCATATCCCCATCGACGATGTCCGCCCGATCGATCACCGCGTAGCACAGCTCCTTCAGCACGCCGTTCAATGCCGTGCCATCCTCCACCCCCTCGATGGACATCCCGGCCGCCACAATGCGGCCCTCGGGCCCGAACGGATCGAACTGCACGACCCGGCCTTCGGCACCAACGGCCGGTGAGGGGACGATCGTCCCCCGCTTGAGCCCCACCCGCGCGAAGAAGTCGGCCAGATCGCGTGCGAGTTGGTCGCTCCAGGCAGCCCCCTGCCGGGCCGCGCCCGAGTCACGGGACACGACCTCGCCGGCACGGAACTCCCGAAAGAACGCGTCGTACTCGTTCCGCATCACGCGGACCAGCTCACCCAGGAAGTCACGACTGCGGGAATCCGTAAACACGTCCGCCACCACCGCGGTGCCGAATCGTAGGCTCGGGATCGAGAGTACGCGCTCACCGCTCTGCTGGCGGGCAACGGCCTCGAGCGCTGCCAGCATGTCCCCGACGCTCGCGTCGGGGAAGTAGAGCGGGAGGACGTGGACGAAGGCCAGCCGGTCGTCGTGATCGACGGTCCGCCGGATCCGCCCGGCTGCTCCGTCCAGCATGGTCGGGTAGACTCCCAGGCTGTCCTTGCGCGCGCGTACGCGCTGCGCGTATTGCCGGCTGTAGAGCGGGAGCAGTCCGCGCCCCTCGACACCGGCCACCGCAAGCGTGTGGAACCACAGGTCCACCGCCTCCCACCGTTCCACAACCCATTGCTCGGTCGGTTCCAGGGCCTGCTCGGCCGCCGGGGGAATACTTGGGGGATCCTGCGCCCATGCGCCAGCAGGGCGGGTGAAGGCGATGAGGAGGACCGCGATGGCCCCAGCGCCGAGCACGCGAGTCCGCAGCACCTCGCAATCGGCGCATCCCTCCCGACAGCTTCGCCTCGACACGGGTATCATGGGGAATAGTGTAACACCCCAACCGCGCACGAACACGGTCCATGATCGGGGTGTGCAAATCCTCTCCCGTCGAGCGTCCTCCCAGGTAGAGCACACCGAGAGGACACCATGAGGACGTTCATCACATTGACCATTTCGCTGGTGCTGGCGGTGCCGGTCGGCGCCCAGGGTTGGATCGAGCCTCCCCCCGGCCATGCCGGAGCGTCCGGCGTGGTCAAGGTACGGACTGCCGTGGCGGTGCACGTCACCGGCCGCGTCGCCCTTGTCGAGGTGGAGGAGTGGTTCAGGAACGACGGGCCGGGACTCGGCGAGGGGGACTACCTGTACCCGCTTCCGGGTGAGGCCGTGTTCTCCAACTACTCGCTGTTCCAGGGGGATCAGGAGCTGAGCGGCGAGACCATGGATGCCGCGCAGGCCCGTGCGATCTACGAGGAGATCGTGCGTCGCAAGCGCGATCCCGCCCTCATCGAATTGGCCGGGCACGGTCTCATCCGTGCTCGGGTGTTCCCCATCAATCGGGGTGAGACGCGGAAGATCACGCTGCGCTACACCCAGGTCCTGGACCGTGCGGGAGACGCACTGCAGTTCCGCTACGCAGCGGGCGGCCGGCACACCGGCCCGTCGATCGGCCGTGAGGGACCCGCTCCGGCTCGGCGCATTGCCGAGCCCGCGCCGCTGACCTTCAGCCTCACCGCCGATTCTGCTCACCTGTATCGCGACCCTTTCTCGCCGACGCATCAGATGCGGGTGACGCGCGAGGATGGGCGCCTCCGCGTCCGTCCCATCTCCGAGCTGACCGGAGACTTCACGCTATTCCTCCCGTTCGCCCGCTCGCTCGTTGGCATCACGCTCGCCACGCATCGGCCGATCGGCGAGGACGGGTACTTCATGCTGACGCTCTCACCGGGCCATCCGACCGGGGGGACACTGCCGCGGGATGTCACCGTTGTCCTGGACGTGTCCGGCTCCATGTCCGGCAGCAAGCTCGCACAGGCGAAGGATGCGCTGCGTCAGCTGCTGGGGACACTCGGACGTGAGGATCGGTTCCGACTGCTCGCGTTCAGCACCGGCGTCCGTGTGCAATCGTCAGAGTGGAACCGCACCACGGTCGAGAGCGTGCGCGCTGCTCGCGCGTGGGTGGACGACCTGCGGGCCGACGGCGGAACCGACATTGCCGGAGCGCTCAGTGAGGCGTTCCGGCTCGCGAGCCCCGACGAGCGACTGCCGATCGTCCTGTTCCTGACCGACGGGCTGCCGTCCGTTGGCGAGCAGAACCCCGAGCGCATCGCCCAGCGGGCACAGGAGGCACGGGGACGTAGCCGCGTGTTCGCCTTCGGCGTGGGTCACGACGTCAACACCTATTTGCTCGACCGACTCTCTGCCGCCGGACGGGGCACCACCCAGTACGTCGAGCCCGGAGATGACGTCGAGCAGGCACTGAGCACGCTCGCAGCCAAGATTCAGCACCCTGTGTTGGTGGAACTGGCGCTCGGCGATGCGCCGGTGGAACTGATAGAAGTCTATCCGACGACGCTGCCCGACCTCTTCGCGGGCGAAGAGCTGGTCGTATTCGGGCGGTATCGGGCCCCGCGTACGGCGTCCGGGCACGTGACCGTCGAGGGCCGCCGCGCCAATCGCGCGGAGCGATTCTCCGCAGAGGCCACGTTTCCCGATCGCAGCGAGGGGAACGAGTTCATTCCCCGCCTCTGGGCGTCCCGCAAGGTCGGCTACTTGTCGCAGCAACTCCGGCTGCACGGTCCCAACGAGGAGTTGGTCGAGGAGATCAAGAGAACGGCGTTGCGCTTTGGGTTGTTGAGCGAGTACACGTCGTACCTCGTGCAGGAACCGATGGACGTTGCGGTCGGACGCGGCGCCATCCGGCCGGAGGCGTTGCCCGTCAGCTCCGTGGCATCCTCGCCGAGTGCCGCAACGGGTGTCGGCGCGGTGCAGCAAGCGAAGCGCGACCGAGCGAGGCGCCTGGCCGTGTCGTCCGACGAGCTCGAGGCGGCGAACGAGGCGATGCTTCAGATCGGGCACGTGGGTCAGGCACGTCACGTCGCCGGTCGTCTCTTCAGAGCGATCGACAGTGTCTGGACCGACCTCGGACACGCCGACTCGGCCCGGGTCGTCCGGATCGAGTCGTTCAGCGAGGCGTATTTCGCCGTGCTGAAGGCGCTCCCCGAGCTCGAGCCGTTCGTGACTCAGCTCGGAACCGTCCTGGTCGCCGGCGAGCATCTCAGCATCCGCATCGGGGACGGAGGAGCGACGACCGTCAGCGAAGGCGGCCTGCGGCGACTGGTGCACGAGTTCCGCGGCCGGTAGACTGCACACCGTGAGCATCGACTGGTCGGTGGTCTACCGCGACACATACCCGGACCTGGTCCGCTATCTCCACCGGAAGGTGTGGGATGCGGACCGGGCCCAGGACCTGGCCCAGGAGGTGTTCGTGCGTGCCCTCGATCAGAACCCCGATAATCCGCGAGCGTGGCTGTTCACCGTCGCGACGAATCTGGCGCGCGACGAGGCACGCTCGGTCATCCGCCGTCGTCGTCATCTTCAGCTGGTCAAGGTCGAGGTCGAGGCAGCCACACCCGACGAGCCGGACGCCGTCTTCGAGCGCAGCGAGCGCGAGCGGCAAGTGCGACGGGCCCTGGAATCGCTGAGCGAGCGCGACCGGGAAGTGCTGCTCCTGTGGGACGCGGGCCTGGACTACGAGGAGATCGCGCGCCAGACGGGACTCGCGGTCACGGCCATCGGTACGACGCTCGCACGCGCACGAAAGCGCTTGGTCGATGCGCACGCAGCCCTGGAGGGTAGACATGTCGCACGTGGATGAGGGACGCCTGCACGCGTATCTGGACGCGATCGAGCGACCGGCGGGCGGGCAATCCGATGACCGGGAGGACCGAGGGGTCATCGAGTCCCACCTTGCCCAGTGTGCGGAGTGTCGGGCACTGCTGGCCGAGGTGCGGCAGGTGCGGGAGCGCTCGGCGTCCCTCCTCGCTGTCGCCGCACCCACACCCGCACCGCAACCGTCCTTTGCCGACGTGCTCGCCCGGGCAGGCCGCACGCAGCAGCGACGCCGGTTGACCCGCATCAACCGACTCGCGGCGCTCGGGTGGGCGGCGACGGTCGTCCTGGCCGTGGGCCTTGGCTGGATCGCCCGTGGAGCGATCGGCATCGGCCCGCAGAGCGAGCGACCGCCCTTGGAGCTGACGCCGCCCACATCGCGGTCAGCCGCAGATGTCGGAGGCGTGACGGAAGCGCAATCCGACGAGGCCAGGCGAGGGGCTCCAGTGGCAGCTGAGCTCGCCAGGGCTGCAGACCTGGTCCAGCAGGCCGAGGGACAGGAGAACCTCGAGGAGGCAGCATCCCGGCCGCCCTCCCCGGCAGCCGAACCTGGTGAAGAGGAAGCGGCTGCACGCCTAGAGGCAGCCGGACGTCGCCAGGGGCCGGTACCGGCTGCGCCCGCCGAGATGGCGGGGCGCATTGCTGCACCCGACTCGGGGCCCGACGCGCGACTCGAGCGTAAAGCACCCCCGGCGGGAATGGTTACGGTGTCGGCTGTGACCATCCCGGGTGCCGCGGTTCCGGTCGAAACCGAGCAGATCCTCCTGCCAGCGATCGAGTGGACGCCTGCCGACCTCGAGACGGCGGCGGTCCACCTGAAGGGTCCGATCCAGCGCATTCCCGACCTTCCGATCCGGTCGGTCGAGACGGGTGCGCTGTACGGGGAGCCATCGGTGCGACTCGTGCAATGGAGTGGCTCGGTCCCCGTGGAGTTGATTCAGTCAGCGGAGGTCGTGCTGGCTCGGCTGCAAGCCGACTCGCTGGGGGCGGTTCGTGGACGCGAAGCTGCTACCCAACGGGGATCGACGGCGGCGGTGGTCCGGGACGGCCGCGTAGTGCTCCTCAGGGCCGCGCTGCCGCTCGACTCTCTGCGGCTACTTGCCCGGCGACTCCCCTGATCGGCGGATCCGGATCAACTCGGCTACGACCGACACGGCGATCTCTGCGGGTGTGTCCGCTCCGATCGGCTCGCCGATCGGCACGCGTACCCGGGCCAGCGCGGACTCCGGCACTCCCGCAGCCCGGAGCGCCTGCCAGATGACCTCTTTCTTGCGACGGCTGCCCAGCATCCCGACGTAGCGAGCGTCGCTCGCGGCGGTGCGCTCCACGATGTACGCGTCGTAGCTGTGCCCCCTGGTCGTGGCGAGCACGTAGTCGTCCGCGTCGAGCAACAGCCGGTCGAGCGCAGTCCGAAAGTCCTCGACAATCACCTCGTCCACACCGGGGAGACGGCGGGCATCGGCAAACTCGTCCCGGTCGTCGACCGCCACGACGTAGAAGCCGGCACGCGCAGCAAGGCGAGCGATCTCCACACCGACGTGCCCGGCGCCGAACACGATGACGCGTGGCAGGCGCGGGACGGACTCGGCGAAGACCCCGGACTCTTCCCCCACCATCGCGGGCACCGTGCCGAGCCCCAGTGTTTCCTCCCCTACCCGCACGTGCTTCGCGGGGCCGGCCGTCCAATCGACGGCGGTCCGCACCTCGGCTGGCGTGCGCGTCAGGATCGCTCGTCCCACCGCTTCGTAGACAGCGGCTGCGCTCGCACCCGAGACGATGGGCTCCAAGAAGAACTCGGCGGTGCCACCGCAGGAGAGCCCCACGTCCCCCGCGAGGTCGGCGTTGAGGGTGTGCCGGGCAACCGCTGGCCGTCCGGCCGCCGCCGCCTCGAGTGCTTGCACGATCACGTCGGCCTCGGTACACCCTCCGCCCACCGTGCCCCAGTGGCGCCCGTCATCGCACGCTACCAGCTTGGCGTCGCGCGCCATCGGGAGCGAACCGCGGCGACGCGACACCGTCGCCATCCCCGCCGTGCGCCCCTCGAGAGCGAGTCGCGCGGCTTCGAGCCAGACCAGGGCGCGCTCATTCATGGCGACGGCCCCTCCTCGAGCGCCGCGAGTATGCTGCGTTGGAGGTGAGAGAACGCGATCGAGCCGCTCGACGTGAGCGTCAGCATGCAGGTATCGAGGAAGGCCCGTCCGCCCGACCGTCTAGTGGTGGCCCGTGGCCTCGGCCCTCTTGACGAGCCTCGGGCTCACCATGGGGAACGTGCCGGCGAAGATCCCGTAGGCGAGCAGGAACAGCCCGAGAAAGCCGATCGAGATCGCGACCTCCGGGAGCCCGAACGCCGGGCCCTCCTCGGTGAGTGACGGCTGCACGAGCAGATACCGCTCGAGCCACACTCCGAGGAAGCTGATCACCACGAAGATGGTGAAGGTGACCGGCGTGATCTTCGCCTTGACCCAGATCAGTCCCCAGAACGGAATCAGGAACACCATCAACCCGACCAGGACCGCGATCGGCCGCCACTCACCCCACATCCGATAGAAGACGAAGGCGGTCTCTTCGCGGAGGTTTCCGTACCAGATCACGAGTACCTGGCTGAAGACCAGGTACGCCCAGAACACCGAGAATCCGAACACGAGCTTCCCGAGGTCGTGGAACTGCTCGCGTCCGATGACGTCCGTCATGCCGAGCCGCCCGCGCCAGAACACCGTCATCATGCCCAGCATCGTGAGGCCCGTCAGGAACGCGCCCATGAAGAAGAACGCACCGAACAGGTTGCTCAGCCAGTACGGAGCGAGCGACATGATCAGGTCGAAACCGAGCAGCGAGAACAGGTAGGCATACAGCAGGCAGAGAATCGGCGCGAGGACCGTCAGCCGACGCTCGACCGCGGCGAGCTGCTCGGGCGCGCCAACGTAATCGCCCGCGATACGATCGTACAATTGACGACGCCATCCCGAGACCTGCTCCTTCAGCTCCGCTACGTCCGGCTTCATGTCGTAGTACACGAACGCCAGCGTCACCCCGAGCAGCGCGAGCAGTGCGACCAGGTCACGCCAGAACACCCACCCGACGGTGAGCCAGCTGCCCCGCGCCGGCGTCGGATGCTCGATCCAGGGGAACAGGTGGTGCTTCCCGAGGAACAGCACGAGGAAGCAGATGAGCGCGATCGGCAGGAACAGCGCCGCCGCCTCCGCGAACCGGATGATCGGGCCGGACCACACGCCCTTGGTGATCTTCTGGGTCGCCGCAAAGATGATGGCGCCCTGCGCCACTCCGGTGAAAAACAAGAAGTTCACGTGGAACATCCGCCACGCGCGGCCCGGGTCGTCACCCAGTGCCAGCAGGACGAAACTGCCCATCCCCAGCACGGCGAGCACCGCACCGGCGGCCAACAGCGGACGTGCCGGCGCATTTGCGCCCAGCCGGTAGATCTCACTGTAGGATTTTGTCGCGCTCACGGGGCATCTCCCTGTAGTGCGCGAACGTAGTTGACGACGTGCCACCGATCCTCAGGAGCGATCCGCCCTCCGTACCCCGGCATCAGCGCACCATACCCGTTCACGGTCACGCCGTAGATCCACCCGTCCGACGCGTCGAGGACGCGCTGATCGTGGAGACTGCGGACGGCGTTGGCCAGCTTCTCCGCAACCGGTCCGTCGCCGCGCCCTTCGGCGCCATGACACACCGCGCAGTAGATGTCGTAACGGTCGCGGCCCCGCTCCAACGAGGCGGCGGTCATCTGCATCGGGTTCACCAGGGCGTCGAGCACCGCCTGGTTCTGCGGCACGGCAGGCGGCACCCTCACCGTCCCGCTCACCGGCACCGTACCGTCGACCGGCTGCAACGGCATCTTGTACGGTTGGATCGCAAGCCCCTTGTGCATGACCGAGAACCATGGCACGGCCGCCACGACGTCGTCGGGACTGGGAAAGCGGTGCCACTGCTCCCGCGTACATCCGGCGAGGAGGCCGAGGGCAACGAGCCCGAGGAGCGCATGCTTACGCTGCAAACTGCACCTCCTCCGCCCCGGCATCCTGCAGCAGGGCCTGCACCGGCTCGCGCCGCTCAGGAGGACACGGCACGAAGATCCCGATGTGATCGTCGGCGAATCGATTGTCGTACGCCCCGGCCTGCCGCGTCTTCCACGAGTGGTACAACAGGCCAAGAATCGTCGCGCTGGCACCGAACAGGATCGTCAACTCGAATGCGATCACCACGTAGGGGATGACCGACCCGATCGGCTTGCCGCCCACGATGATCGGCCAGTCGTACGACATCCACAGCGTGAGCGCGAAGCCACTCGCACAACCCGTCAAGCCTCCGATGAGCGTCCACAGCCGGACCGGACTCGCTCGATGGCCGACGGCCCTGGCGATCTCGACGTTGGGAACGGGCGTGTACACCGTGAAGTCCCGATAGCCTTCGTCCTTGAGCCTGCGGACCGCGTCCGCCGCGGCGTCGACGAAGCGGAACGACGCCAGGATCCCGCTGGGCTGAGCGCTCATGTGCGTGCCCTCTCTTTGCGCGGCAGCGGTATGATCTCCTTCACCTCGGTGATCGACACCGTGGGGAAGTTCTTGGCGAACAGCAAGAACCACATGAAGAACCAGCCGAAGCTCCCGGCCAGAATGGACCATTCGACCCAGGTGGGCGTGTAGTGCCCGAAGGCGTACGGTTCGTACTCATGCGACAGTGACACGACGATGATCACGAAGCGCTCGAACCACATCCCGAGGTTCACGAACAGGGACAGCACGAAGAGCGCCGGGATGCTGCGGCGCACCTTCCGGAAGAACAGGAAGAGCGGCAGCGCGCCGTTGCACAGGATCATCGTCCACGTCGCCCACCAGTAGTCGCCGAACGCTCGGTTCCAGAACGACTGCTGCTCGAAGGGGTTGCCGCTGTACCACGCGATGAAGTACTCGACCGCGTAGGCGTATGCGACGATCATGCCCGTGAGCAGCAGGAGCTTCGACAGGTTCTCGAAGTGCTCGACCGTGATGTACCGCTCGACCTTGAAGACCTTGCGCAGCGGCACCAGCAGCGTCACGACCATCGCCACGCCCGAGTAAATCGCCCCCGCGACGAAGTAGGGGGCGAAGATCGTCGCGTGCCAGCCAGGCACGATCGACATGGCGAAGTCCCACGACACGACACTGTGCACGGAGAGCACGAGCGGCGTTGCGAGCGCGGCGAGGTAGAGGTACGCACGCGTGTAGTGCCGCCACTGCTGGTCGGTCCCGCGCCAGCCAAGCGACGTGATCTCGTACAGCTTCTTCCGCCATCCCGTCGCCGTCGATCGCAGGGCGGCAATGTCGGGCACCAGTCCCACGATCAGGAACAGCGTGCTCACCGTGAAGTACGTCGACACGGCGAACACGTCCCACAGCAGCGGCGATTTGAAGTTCACCCAGAGCTGCCGCTGATTCGGATAGGGGAAGAGCCAGTACGCATACCACAGCCGGCCGACGTGGATGACCGGGAACAAGCCCGCCGTCATGACGGCGAACACCGTCATTGCCTCGGCCGTCCGATACACGGCCGTGCGCCATGCCGAGCGGAACAGGTAGAGGATCGCCGAGATCAGCGTCCCGGAGTGTGCGATGCCGACCCAGAACACGAAGGTCGTGATGTACACGCCCCACATGACCGGCGGCGTGTATCCGGCGACCCCGAGACCGAATCGCACCTGGTAGAGCAGCGCCCCCACGCCGACGGCGAAGACGGCCACCACGATACCCAGCAGTACGTAGTAGGTCCGCGACGGACTGCCCAGCGTCGCCGCAATGTCCCGCGTGATCTCGTGATACGTGGGCCGGGTGATCTGATCCTGTCGTACGATCGTCGCCATCGCCGCCCTACGCCTCCGCCAGGTTGCGCACCTTCTTCAGGTACGTGACCGCCGGTCGGGTGTTGAGGCCCTCGAGGACGTGATAACCACGTCCGTCGGCCGCCGCTCGCGACACACGTGAGCCGGGGTCGTTCAGGTCCCCGAACACGATCGCCTCCGACGGACAGGTCTGCTGACAGGCAGTGCGGATCTCGCCGTCCGCCACGCGCTCGCGACCCTCGAGCGTCGCTGTGTGCTGCGCCTCCCGGATCCGCTGCACGCAAAACGTGCATTTCTCCATCACGCCCTTGGCCCTGACCGTGACGTCGGGATTGAGCAGCCAGTGCAGGGGATCGGGCCACGCGAAGCTTGGATCGGCGGGATGCTGGTAGTCGAAGTAATTGAAATAGCGGACCTTGTAGGGACAGTTGTTCGAGCAGTACCGCGTGCCGACACAGCGGTTGTAGATCTGCCCATTCAGACCGTCCGGCGTATGGTACGCCGCGAAGACCGGACACACCGGCTCGCAAGGAGCGCTCGAGCAGTGCTGACACAGCATCGGCAGCACCCGCGTCTCGAGCGGCTCACCGTGCTCCCCGCCCTCGAAGTACCGCTCGATCCGCATCCACGACATCTCGCGGCCCCGGCGAACCTGCTCGGCGCCCACGGTCGGGATGTTGTTCTCCGCATAGCACGCCGCCACGCAGGCGCTGCATCCCGTGCAGCGGGAGAGGTCGATCGCCATCGCCCAGCGGGGGTGCTCACCTTCGTAGTTCCCGTACCGCGTGGCGTCGTCCTGCTGTTCCTGCCAGTGATCGAGGATCTCCTCGATGTGTTCCGGCACCGGGGCGGCGTGCAGGGCATGGTGGTCGTCGTGGCCGCCGTGTTCGAGCTCGGCGAGCGTGACCGCCTGCGCGATCCCGCGATCCATCTGCCGCGGCTTGCCTTCGGTCTTCGGAAGGAACACGTGCTCGCCGGTGACTCGCAGCGTGACGGAGACGTACGTGCCGATCGCGCCGAACGCGGTCGGCTGGGGCGAGAGCAGCGCGAGGACGTTGGCTCCACGTCCTTCGGCGTACCGGCCGAAGCCGGTGTGGCCCTGCCCCATCGGTACGGCCAGCGTTCCCGGCCGGACACCAGGGTAGAGGTACGCCGGCACGCGGATCGATCCGTACGCCGAGTGCAACTCGACAACATCACCCTCGGCGATCCCGTGCTCGGTGGCCGTTTCCGGGTGCAGTTCCACCCAACTGCTCCACGTCACCTTGGTGACCGGATCCGGCAGCTCCTGGAGCCACGGCCGGTTGGCTCCGCGTCCGTCGTACAAGGCCGGCGACGGGTACGCGATGAGCGCCAGGCCCTCGCCCGCGACGGTCCACGAATCGGCAAGATCATCCGTCACCAGCTCCGCCGGCAGGGATACCGCGCGGACCGCCGGGTCGCGGTAGACGCCACCCGCCTGAAGTGCGTCCATCCAGAACTGCTCGAACGGCCGGCGATCGCCAAGCCGACGCTGCAGCTCGCGCCACGCGGCCTCCAGATACGCCTTGTAGTCGGCGACCTCGAAGGCCGAAGCAGCCGCTCCGCCGGCCCGAGCGGCGACCTGCAGGAGGACGTCCCCTGTTTGCCTGGTGTCGAACACCGGCCGCATCACGGGCTGCTGCAGTGCGTGCGTTCCCGAGCGCGGCACGTAGTCGTTCCACTGTTCCAGCGGATCGTGGTCCGGAAGAACCAGATCGCAGGCGGCGGCGGTCTCGTCCAGGAACCGGGCGAAGCTCACCTTGAGCGGCACGGACGCCATCGCATCGGCGAAGCCGAGCGTGCCGGGGGTCGTGTGGACCGGATTCGCTCCGTGCACGAAGAGGGCGCCGATCTCCCCGCTGCGCATGGCTTCGGTGAGTCGCACCACGTCCTCGTACGCCGAGGCGGGTCTCGGAGACTCGTCGTCGAACAGCACCGTGCGACCGACGTTGCCTGCTACGTAGTTGAGGATCGCGACGGCGGAGGCCGTCGCATGCGCGGCATCGTGCTGCGCGCCAAGTCCCCCGGCAAGCGCCACGCTCGGGGCAGTGGTGAATTCGCGTGCGAGGCGCTCGACCGTTTCGACCGACAACCCGGTCCGCTCGGCCGCCGACGCGGGGTCGGCACGCTCGAGCAGTCGCGAGAACCGTCCGGCATCCGCCGGAGGTGTGCCGAGTCCGTCCCGCAGGACGACGTGCGCCATTGCGAGCGCCAACTGCGCTTCCGACCCCGGTACGGGTGCTACCCACTCGTCGGCGCTCATCCCCGTCAGGCTCATCCGGGGCTCGACATGGACGTAGCGGCCCATGTGGCCGTCGTGCAGCCCGTGCGCGGCCGCGAAGGCGCGCGCCTGATGGACCGGGCTCCCCCAGGTCTCGAGGAAGTCGACGCCGAACGAGAGGATGTAGCGGCTGGCCGCGAGGTCGTATTGTGGGACCGCATCGATGCCAAGCACCGCGCGGCTCGCATGCCGGACCGCCTCGTGCGCCAGCGGCTCGACGACGAGTCGGCCGGTGGAGCCGAATGCGGCAAGCCATCCGTCGACCAATCGGTCGAAGGTCCCCGACTCGTATCCGGTGACGAACCGGATGTTCGGATCGCCGGGCCCGAGCGTATCGGTGATTCGCGCGATCGCGTCATCCCAGGCGATCGGCTCGAAGCTGCCGTCGGCCGTGCGCTGCAGGGGCCCTCGCACCCGGTCGGGATTGTAGAGGCCCTGGAGCGACGCCTGACCGCGGGCGCACAACCGTCCCGCGTTCACGGGATGGTTCGGATTGCCTTCCACCTTGACCGCACGTCCCTCCCGGACCCGCACGTGCAGGCCGCAGCCCGCCGGACACTCGCGGCAGGTCGACGCATACCAGGTCGCGATCCCGGGGATCTGGTTGTCGGGCGGGACGAGATAGGGAATGAGCTTCTCGACCTCGTCCGACGAGCAGCCGGTCAGCGCCGCCGTCCCGCCGCCGGTGACGCCGAGGACCGTGAGGAACCGTCTGCGATTCATTCCGTTGGGACTCTCAGCCATGCGTCCTCAGCTTCGCGATGCCGGACGTCGAGCCACGCATCAGTAGTGGCACGCCGTGCAATCGATGGTGACGTCTTCCTTCTCGTGGCACGTGATACACCACCCCATCTTCAGCGAGGCGAATTGATAGACCTGCGGCATCTCGCGGATCGGCCCGTGGCACGTCTCGCACTTCTCGACCAACGACAACTCCTTGAAGCTGCCCTGCTCCGACATCACGTGCCGATTGTGCGGGAAACGGACGAACGGTGACATCACATGCACCTCGACCCACTCGATGGGTCGCCGCTCGTTCCAGTGATCCCGGAGCTTCTGTACCTCGGGATTGCCGGAGCCGGCAATGATGTGGCATCCCATGCAGGACGACACCGTCGGCAGGGCCGGGCTGGCGCTCACTTCGACGGCATAGTGGCAGTAGCGACAGTCCATCTGATACTCGCCGGCATGCAGATCGTGGCGATAGAGGATGGGCTGGATGGGTCCTGGCAATCCTGCCGTGTCCAGATCGACGGGGGCGGTGTAACGGGCCGTGTCCTGCGCCATGTCCGCCTGCGCCTGGAGTTCGGGGGACGACCGGCCGGCGAGGACGAGGGCGGCGGCAGCCACCAGCGTGAGCGATCCGACGATCAGTAGGCCGCGCGTTGTCATCTCCTACCCGTATGAGGCACGAGACCGCTCCGTTCGGCTCCAGTTGCGGTCATCGCCGCGAAAGAGTGTGTGCTGCCTGATTGGGATCGCGCCCGCCGAGGGATCGGTCATCCGGGAACGGACGGAAAGAAGGGCGGTCACGATCGCCCATAAGATAGCCGATGGCCCGGCAAGGGCAACCGGCGTCCGAGGAGCCTATCGCACGTCACAGCACGGAGTTCCCACCTTCCTCGCGGGGAGCTCGCACGCGCCAGTCGTCCACGTTCCGCTCGAGGATTTGCTGCCGAACGTCGCGCGCCACGCCTGCCAGTTCGAGTCGCACGAACGCGGCCTCCCCAAGCCTGAGTGGCAACCCCGTGCCGAAGGCGAACCGCTTCGCACCGACCGAGCGTACGAGGTGCGCCAGGTGATCCTCCGGCGGGCCCCACACCCACGCGATGTCCCACAGCAGCCGTTGCTGCTCGGCCGCCGTGAGCCCGAAGTGGGTCTCCTCGATGAACGCGCGATCCGCGTGAGAGACGAGCAACCGAACCTGCTCGTCCAACCGAACGAGCGTTCGGACGCCGGCCGCGGTTGGCTCCGGTGCCACGTCGATGGGGTGCCGCTGCCGGACGTCCTCGAATCGGACGGTGAGAATCACCGGAAGCCCCGCCGCGGCGGCGGTCACGATCACGACGCGCATTTGCGGCCCGACCTCGGCGATGCCCTGGTAGCCCGGGTACACTCGCACCGCCGGAGCCCCAGCCTCCAACGCACGATTGACGTCGTCCTGCCACTTGGCCTGCTCCGGATTGACCGTCGGCACCGGCAGGAGCCGATCACGATGCGGGCGGGTCGCGTCGTACAGCCCACCGTTCGCCGGAGCGGGATCCTGATGCAGGATCGAGGGCAGTGAGCCGACCCATGCCCGATCGATGCCCAGTCGGTCCATGTGTCGCAGCAGACCGTCCGGAGTCGCCTCGGCGACCGGCCGGAACGGAAAGCTGCCGATGAACGTCGCAACGTCAGTGATCGCCATCCGTCCTCACACCGGCGAAGAGCGCTCGGGCATTGCGCCAGCGGATGCGCTCCAGATCCCCATCGGAGAGCCCCAGGGCTTCGATGTACCGCAGCCGAGCGACGGCCGTATCGATGGTCAGATCGGTTCCCCACAGCAGCCTGGAGGTCGGCACCGCATCGAGCAGCGCGTGCACCATGTCCATGTCCACGCCACTCCCCGACAAGTCGAGCGAGATATTCGGAGCATCCCCGACCGCACGAAGGGTGTGCCTCCACTCACCGCCTCCCGCCAGATGGGCGAGGATGAACCGAGCATCCGGATGCCGCTCGGCGAGCGCGGCGAGCTCCGGGCCGTCGGACGCTTCCTGTCCCGGCCACTCCCGCCGACGATGCTGCCAGACATGATGCAGGATCGGCCAACCCTGCGTGGCGGCCGCGTCCACGATCGGATCGAGCAGCCTGTCGTCGGCCCGCCGGCTCGCTGCGAGCTTCAGACCGACCAGGCCCGCCGCTGCGGCACGCTCGATCTCGTCGAGAGCGCCAGCGGTATCGTTGGGGTTGACCACGCAATAGCCGAAGACCAGCCCGGGATGGGCATGCATCAAGGCCAGCATCGCATCGTTGGCGTGCCGAACGTCCTCGGGAGACGGAAAGTACGTCGGTGAGCGGCGCCCCCATGTGCCGAGGATCGACGCCACGTGAGCGGTGATCCCCAGCTGGCGCCCGACCGCCAGGCGACGCTCGTTCACCTCGTGCCAATCGCTCCGGAGTGACTCGCGCGTGTAGAAGTGCGCGTGCACGTCGATCAGCATGCTGCCTCCACCTCCGCCAGGGAACCGTCGAGCCTCCCGAGCACGTCCCCCACCAGCTGCGCTGTGTGCGCCGCCGAAACGAAGTTGTACGCGTTCCGCTTGAACAAGACCCCGCGGTGCGCCATGGCGCGCGCGACGGCCGCACCGGCTCGCTCCGTCACGAACTCGAGGTAGCACATGGTCGGGACGCCCCGCGCGGCCGCGACCACGTCGCGGTATCGCGCCGCCAGCTCGTGCAGCCCGTCGAGCCACACCCGCCCGATCGACTCCAGTGTGCCGCAGACGTCGTCGCGGCGATAGGTGTCGATCACCGCCCGCGCCGCCGCGAGGCTCACCCATTCGGTGGCCAGCGTCGAGGAGATCCAGCTGCGGGTCGCCGCCTCCATGACATCCCGGGGTCCGGCGACGGCCGCGAGAGGAAACCCGTTCGCGAGCGCCTTCCCAACCACGGCGAGGTCCGGCACGACCCCCCACCGCTCCGCTGCCCCGCCCAGCGCGACGCGGAACGCCGTCTTGATCTCGTCGAACACCAGGAGGCTGCCGTGCCTGGCTGTCACGTCACGGAGCGCGGCCAGCCATGCCGGATCCGGCGCGCCGTCGACCACGGGCTCCACCACGAACGCTGCGGGCGGCGGGCCTGGTTCGGCCGCGTGTGTCACCGCTGCGACATCATTGAAGGGGATCGTCGAGCGGAGTCCGCGGATGGCGGCAGGCACTGCCGGATCGGACTGACACCAGTCATGCCAGCCGTGGTACCCGCAGGTGACCACCCGCTCACGGCCGGTTGCCGCGCGCGCAATCCGGACCGCCGCGGCAACAGCCTCGGCGCCTGACTTCAGGAACACCACCTGCTCGGCGCCGGGCAGGATCGAGCACAACAGATCCGCCACTTCCTCCTCGAGGACCGGGCTCAGTGACGCGACGACACCTCCACGCGCGGCGTGCTCCACCGCCGCCGTCACCTCGGGGTGCGCGTATCCGAGTCCGACGGCCCCAAGTGCCATGACCATATCGACGTAGGCTTGGCCGGACGCATCCCAGAGCATGCACCCTTCCGAGCGAACGGCCCGGCATGGAACCCCGGTCGACCCGGCGAACAGCGCGTGGGGCCGCTTGCTGCGCGTGGAGGTGAAGGCGGGGACCCTCACGTCAATTCCTTGCGCTCCAGGAACCGAACCACCTCGATGCACATCGCCGTCACGAGCTTCGCCTCTCGCGCATCGAGCGACGCTCGGTGCACGACCTCCCGGACCGTACGCATGATCGGCTCGGGACTGCGCGTCTTGAAGAACTCGATCGCGTCGAGGGCCTCCTGCGCCGCGGTGAACACTCCCGACAGCTGCTCGACCGTCGCCGGCGACGCCGTGCGGCGTGGTGTCTTGAACGGGAGCGGCCCACGGGCGACGAAGAGCTCGTACGCCATGACCGTGAATGCCTGAGCGATGTTGAGCGACGGATGATCGGGGTTGGTCGGGATGATGACCGACCGGTGGCAACGATCCAGTTCCTCGTTTGTGAGGCCGCGGTCCTCCCTCCCCAGCACGACTGCGACGGTCTCTACCTCAGCCGCAGCGAGCAGCTCCGACGCTGCCTCACGGGGCCTGGCGACAGCGCGCTTTGCCGTACGCTCGCGTGCGGTCATGCCGGCCACGAGGGAGCAGTCGGCAACGGCGGATTCGAAGTCGTCGAAGATCCGTACGCGTCGGAGCACGTCCGCGGTGTTGTGCGCAATCCCTTCGATGCGTCGCGGCTCGTACTCCGCAGGCCCCACGAGCCGGAGATCACGTAGTCCGAAGTTCTTCATCGAGCGGACCACACCGGCGATGTTGACCAGATCCTGTGTATGGACCAACACGACGACCAGACTCACACGACCTCCGCGACCGCTGCCGAGTCGGGATGCTCACGATCGCCTCGAAGGTATACCCACCCTCCGCCCCCTGCGAGTGCGAGCTGCCCCGCCCTCCGTGTCCGGCCGGGGTACATCTCGTTCACCACGACATTCACCGAGTACTCGTCGCCCGTCCGGATCCTCCGGCCCGTATCGATCTCCACCACGATCGCGTATCCGTTCTCGAGTGGACACCACTGCGCGTCGACCCGTGTGTCCGAGCGCCCCAGTGCATCCACCGGCGCCACGCGGACCCTCGTCGATCCGACGACGGGAACGGCGAGCCATCCACACCACGCGTCTACCATGGCGTAGCACTGAAGACCGTCCGAATGAATGTCGCTCGTCTCGTTGTCGAGTCGAGGATCGGGTGCCGCTTCCGTCCGGAAGCAGACGTCGGGCTTGTAGACGCTAGCGGCAAAGCCAAGCCGCGTGCCTCTGGCAAACGTTGCCACCCGTGCGTGAAACCGGGCGTCGTATTCGCGCTCGGATCGACGATAGGCCCGGGCGCTCAGCACGGATACTGCGTCCTCGGGAATCTGGCCTTCCCAGGACCCGGGTTCGGGTCGGCGCGTGAGGATCGGGCAGCTGACACGCCGCGCAGTGCTCCGTCGTGAGACGGAGGCGACTCGCGCTCCCCGGGTGACGGGCCCGGTCAGCACGATCGACGCAGTCCCGGCTCGGGTGATCGTGGCCTGGCCTTCCTGCACGCCCACAACCGTGATCGCCCCCCTCGCGTCCTGCACGCGGATCTCATCGCCGTCGACTACGACGGCGGTGATCGCCCCGCCGATCAGGTCGTATGCCTGGGTCCACCGACCCGGCCCTGGAGCCCGTCGCACGACGAACGCCAGCGGCTCACCGGGTCCAAGCCACAGGTCTGGCGGCCCGGGGGCCTCGTGCACGTCGATGGCTTCGCCCGCACGCGGCACGAGATGCGCAGCGATCGCCTCCCCACGGCCGAGCGGGAGCCGTCCGTCCGACGGGAGATGTGACATACCGACGAGCGGGTGGATCGGGAGCTCGACTGTCAGTCCCTCCGGCACGTCGACGTCCACGACGTCGATGACCCACTCCGGGCCGCAGACGAGTGACCGACGTGCCCAGGTGTCCGGGCCGGCAAACGATTCCCCCGTCGCCTGCACCCACGACCAATCACCGGCACGCTGGAACGCCACCGGGTAGCCCACGCGGACCTGCTGGTTGAGGCCGGCGGGCATGGGCGCGTTGTGGGCGAGCGTCGAGCGGTACCAGTGGAGTGTCTGGTCGACGTAGGAGCCCGTGCCGAGATCGGCCAGCAGCAATTCGTCACTGAAGAGCGTCAGGTGCAGGAGATCGGGATGGCCATGTCCCCCGGGGCGTCCCCCGCACTCGAGCGCGACGTAGCGACCGTGAGAGGGGCGGAACACGGTGACGCCGGCTTCCGGCAGCAGACACGTGCCGGCATCCCAGCGGCCCGGACACGGCCGATCCGGTGGCATCCAGAGCAGGGCCTTCCAGCCGAGACCCCACCGATCCACCCGGCCGGGGACACGGTTCACCTCCTGCTCGGACAGCTCGAACAGCCCCTGATCGGGGACGGTCTCGGCATCGTCGGCGTAGATCGCCGCCAGCACGGCCTCCGCCCTCGCACCGGCACCATACGCCCGTCCGACCTCCCACAGCTCGGCGAAGCGGACCTGGCGGACGCTCACGCCGAACGGAGCATCACCTCGAGCGGGAATCGTCAGGTTCGGCAGCAGGGTGTCCAGCGGCGCGACGAACATCCGCGCCAGGACCTCCCGTTGGCCGGAGAGTGGATCCGCCTCCCCTTCGCCGCACATCGTCCCGGCCAGATGAAGACCGCGCAGGGCGAAGAAATGGTAGTTCTCACCCTCGAACCACAGCCCATCCGAGGTCACGGCGGCGGAGAGTTGGGCACGCACACCGTGCGGCCCGTCGAGGGCGGCGGCGCGCAAGTCCGGCTGGCCCAGCAGCGAGCCCGCCGCGTAAAGGGCAACGTCGTTCCATACCTGACGGTTCGAGAAACCCTCGTCAAACGACGCGATCAGCGCTGCGGACTCCTCGACCATCGCCTCGACCTCCGGTGGCACACGGCAGCCCAGCACGCGCAGCAGTGCCGCCGCGATCGTGATTTGCGTGAGCCAGATCGACTCGAGGTACGTCGAGAAGAAGAGCCGGGTGGGCCCAAGCACGTTGTCCCGGTTCGGGTACCCGCGATATCGGGCCGCGTATGCCCCGAGGATCTCCGCGGCGCGGTCGGCAAGTGTCGGAGAGCCTCCGAGCGCCGCAAGCAGAGCGAGGTGGAGGGCACGCTCCGACAGCCAGATCTGATAGCGCCAGACCCAGACCAGGTGATCCCGTTCGCGCTCGAAGACCCGTCCGCATCTCGGACAGCCGTGCGCATGGGGTGCAAGCGGATCGAATGCGAGTCGCGCGCCGTCATCGGGGCAGACCCCGCCGTCGCGCGAGAGCAGCGCCTTGCGTTCGGGGACGTACAGTGGCCGGTCGAGCAGGGTAGCCAGCAGACCCGTGAGCCGCTCGCGCAGCCGTCGCAGCACGGGCGTTGCATCGATGAGGGCGCGCCGGGCCGCCAGCTGCTCAGCCGGCCACATCGGGGTCCGGAGTTTCCCACACCGCGACTCCGGATGATGCGAAGTCGAAATCGAGCGGCGTCCCGCCGGCAGCGGCCGCCGCCTGCCACACTCCCTCGCGGCGCGCGGCCGGGCAGATGACCAGCAGGCAGCCGCCGGCGCCGGCGCCCGTCGCCTTCAGTCCCCACGCACCGGCATCACGCACCGCGCGCTCGATCGCTCGGGTGCGTTCGGTAGCGATCGACCAGTCGAGGAGCTGCTGCTGCACCCAGTTGTCATCGACGGCCCGCGCCAGTCGCTGCCAATCCGCCGCTTCGAGCGCATCGGCTGCAGCGCGGGCGAGCGCACGCATCTCTCGTAGAGCGGAGCTGACCGTCACGTCTCCGCTTTGATAGGCGCTCCACACCGCCTCGTGCGTCGCTGAGCTGACGTGGGAATGCCCCGTGTACACCAAGACAGTGTGCCCCGCGAGGTCTCGCATGACATCGGCGTCGGCCGCGATTGGCTGCACCGCTACGGCTTCCGGCCCGAAGTCCATGCGATTCCATCCCCCGACGGCGGCAGCATACTGATCCTGCCGCCCCCCCAACAGGCCCAGTTCCCGCGTCTCGAGGTGGAATCCGAGCTCCGCCAGCTCCTCCGGTGCGTATTGCTCGTTGCGGGCTCGTGCGAGCACGGCGAGGAGCGCGACATCGAGGGCCCCGGATGCCCCGAGACCGGATCCCCCGGGAGCGTCCGACCGCGTCAGGATTTCGATCCCACCCGTGACCGGGAGCATGTTGAGCGCCGCTTTGTGGAGATCGAGCGTCCCGTCGTAGGTGATGTCCCGTGACGTCGGGAGTGTCACGTGCTCCTCCAAATCCGCTGCGTGCAGCCGTATCCGGCCGGCGCCGAGCAGGACCTCGACGTGCGCGAACCGATCGACCGCGGCATTCACCACGCACCCTCCCTCTGCATCCGCAAAGGTTGGGACGTCGGACCAACCACCGGCGAAGTCAATCCGCAGCGGCGCCCGTGCATGCAGGGTCACCGAATCCCCCCGCGAGGTCGGACGATCCAATCGGTCATCTGCACCAGTTCCCCCCTCAGATCCGGAGGCGCGGCCTGGATGCGGTTCCGTACCCCCTGTAGGCCCCGCGCATGGTAGAGCCACGCGGTTGGCAGTCCCTCCGCGAGCCGCTGCTGCACGAGCCCCCACGCGACGTGGCGCGCATGCTCACTGGTCGCCCGCGAGGCTGCCTCCACGGCACGGTCCAGTTGCGCGTCGTGGTACCCCGGATAGGCAAGTGGGCCTGGTCGGTCACCTCGAAACATCGCCGCTAGGTGTCCAAGGGAGAGATCGCCGGGGATGCCCGTCACCATCGCGTCGAAATCTCGCTCGGGAGACTGCGCCACCGCCAGGAACGTGCTCAACTCCAACTGCCGGATCGATACGTCGGCGCCGATCTCCCGGAGTTGCGCCTGCAGCAGCTGCTCGAGCACGTTGTCCCCGCTCCCAACCGTCATCAGCGTGAATGCCAGCCGGCGTCCCTGCCGTTCGCGAATGCCATCCTGCCCGGTGCGCCACCCCGCCTGCTCGAGCAGCCGACGGGCGAGTTCCGGATCGTGCCGAACCGGTGGGACCGGCTCGTACCACGGATGCTCCGGCGGTACTGGCCCATCTGCCACGGTGCCGTATCCCGCGACGTGTGCCTCCAGGATCGTCGGACGGTCGAGCGCCAGCGTGAGGGCACGCCTGACCTGCACGTCGTCGAACGGCGGGCGCCTGAGATTCCACACGAGCGCGTATGTGAACAGCAGTGGATACGTGACCACCCGGAGTTCCGGATCGTCGCGCACGAATGCGGCATGGGCCGGTGCGATGCCGGCGACGTCCAGTTCCCCGGACGTGAGCGCGGCGAGCTTGGTCGTCGGCTCGTTGACGACCGCGATGACGAGACGGTCGAAGGCCGGCCCCGGCAGTGGAAAGGCCTCATGCCGCTCGAACACCCAACGCCGGTTCGGATCGTGGGTGACGAAGGCGAACGGCCCGTTCCCGACAGGCGCGGTGTTGAATGGCGCCGCGCGCATGTCCGCCGGCTGGATTTCGACGAACCGGTGCGCCGGGAGGATGGCGAGGTCGGTAAGCACATCGGGAAGTGACGGCTGTGCTCGCGCGAAGGTCACGCGGACCGTGAAGCTATCGAGCGCCGAGACGGTCAGGATGGCGTCGAGATCGCTCGCGCGCGGATAGGCGACCGCCGGGTCCCGTGCCATGTTCAGCGTCCACACGACGTCGGCGGCGGTCGTGGGCACGCCGTCGTGCCACCGGACATCGCGCCGCATGCTGAACTCCAGTGCGGTACCTGCCTCGTCCCAGCGCCACGAGGCCAGGCGAGGCACCGGGACGAAGGTCGAGTCGTACTCTGCGAGCGGAACGAGCAGGACCCGCTTCTGCACCTCCTTCGCCAGGGGATGCACCGTGACCAGCGGGTTGATGCTCTGCAGGTCGGCACCCGACGCGTAGAACACCGCCCGCGCGCGCATCGGGCCCTCCCGCGCAGTGCATGCGCCGAGCAGAAGCAGCGCTGCGAGGGTTGACGCCGTTACGCTGCGGTGACAAGAGTTGCCCATGCTCCCTCGGCTCACTGGACGGCTCGTGGCAGGTGCGGGTGTCATCCTGTTGGTCGTCACGTTCACGTTCACACTGATTAGTCTCGCGCCCGGCGACCCCGCAAGGTCATGGGTCGGTCCCGGTGCCTCGGAGGCACAGCTCGAGGCGGCGAGAGCGGCACTCGGACTCGACCGACCGCTCCCGCTGCGCTACGGATCCTGGCTCGCGCGATTCGTCCGTGGCGACTGGGGCATGAGCCTCGCCTTGCAGCGACCGGTCGCGGCCGTGATCCGGGATGCCCTGCCCCATACGGTGTTGCTCACCGGTAGCTCCCTCCTCGTCACGTACCTGGTCGGGGTGATCGTGGGCGCGGTGCAGGCGGCCCGGCGACGCACCGTACTCGATACCGGCATCACGGTCACGAGCCTGCTGCTGTACGGCATGCCGTCGTATTGGCTGGCCCTGGTGTTGGTCCTGATCTTCGGCTACGGCGCGGCTCGTGCGGGGTGGCCGGGCTGGCTCCAGTTTCCGGCCATGGGTGTCGCAGGGCTCGATGCAGAGTTCCTCGGCCCCCGGGGCCGAGTCGTCGATCGCGTACGCCACCTCACCTTGCCCCTGGCAACCCTCAGTATCATCGGCATCGCCGGCGCGGCCCGATTCGCCCGGGGAGCCGCCCTCGACGTGCGGGACAGCCCGTTCGTGCGTGCGGCGCGGGCTCGAGGCCTGCCTGCGCTCCGCATCGAGCTGCGTCACATCCTCCGCAATGCGCTGCTCCCGATCGTGACCCTGCTCGGCCTCTCCCTTCCCGCGCTGTTCTCCGGCACCGTGTTCGTCGAGGTCATCTTCGCCTGGCCCGGCATGGGTCGCGTCATGGTGGACGCGGTGGGAGCGAGAGACTATCCGGTCGTTCTCGCGACGACGACCATATTCGCCACGCTGGTCATCATCGGGAACCTGCTGGCGGACGCACTCTATCTCGCCGCGGACCCGCGGCTGCGGCACAGGACGCCATGACCCGGACCCGCCAGTGGGTATCGGATCCGCGCGCTGTCGCTGGCATGGCCATCCTGGGCACCTTCGTCGTGTCGGCCGTTGCGGCCCCGCTACTGGCCCCAGCCGATCCGATCGCTCAGGGTGACGTGCTCGGCACGCGCTTTGTCCCGCCCCTGGCGCGTGACGCTGGGGGCGCGCTCCACGTGCTCGGTACCGACGCCCTGGGCCGTGACCTGTACTCGCGGCTGTTGTATGGCGCGCGGATCTCCCTATCAGTGGGGATCCTGTCGGTGATCGTCTCGGTCACACTCGGGACGGCGATCGGCATGGTGTCCGCGCTCGTTGGCGGCATCGTGGAGCGGGCACTCATGGCCATCACCGATGCCGCGCTCGCGCTGCCCCGCATCGTCCTCCTCCTGGCCCTGGCGAGCATGTGGGAACAGTCGCTGGTACTCGTCGTCCTGGTGTTGGGGCTGACCGGCTGGATGACGGTGGCGCGTCTCGTGCGAGCCGAAGTGAAAGGCATCTTGCAGCGGCCGTACATGGAGGCGAGCCGCGCGGCCGGTGCCAGGCGGCTTCGAGCCATGCGCGATCACGTGCTCCCCAACGCCTGGACGCCCGTAATCGTCACCGCGGCGCTCGGTGTCGGGAACGCGATCATGCTCGAGGCCGGACTCTCGTTCCTCGGCCTCGGGATCCCTGCACCGGCCCCGTCCTGGGGCAATCTGATCGCGAACGGGCGCGACGCGCTGGTCAACGCTCCTTGGATCTCGACGATACCCGGTCTCACCGTGGCGCTGGCAGTCGTCGCATGCAACCTCCTCGGCGACGGGCTGCGGGACACCCTCGACCCGCGCACCCGGCACTGAGCGAGGCCCTACGCCTCGCCTTCGTCCCCCATCGGCAGCCGGCCCAACTCCGCCTTGAGCAGCGGGTGCTGACGCAGGAGCCACCAGCCCATCACGATCCCGGAGGCCACGCTGGCCACCAGGATCCGCCACCATGCCCCTCCAGCCAGCAGCGGCTCGGCAAAGATCAGGAGCGCCGCATAGAGGTGACCCGCGACAAAGACGGCGACGAACAACACGGCGAAGCGCGCTACCGGGTACTTCTCGGCCTTGGCGATCAGCCACGACCCGAACATGCCCAGCACCAGGTAGCCCACCACGTGCACCATGTTGTACGCCAGGACCGGCCCAGGACTGATCGCCAGCGCGGCCGGGTCTTCCAACCCGTAGAAGAGGACCGCGCCGAACATGGCGGGAGTGTAGAAGGCTGACCGACCCGCGAGCAGGTTGAATACAACGAACAGCACCACCACCGTGGCGTATCCGAGGAGCCCCGCGAACAGCCCCCCATTCAGGATGAGCTTCGTCTCGCTACGCGTATGCACCTCCGGCCGGGGACACTGTGCACCACCCTCGTGAATCGACGTTACGCTCTGTCACGACGATGCTCGGATGAGGAGATCGTGAAGATCGGTTCAGGCTCACCATTCGACCCTGATGGATACGACCTCGCGCGGCCCGGCTCGAAATGGGATCCGGCGGCAGCCCTCTCCGCTCGTCACCTTCTCGATGGCCCGCTCGTCGAGTCGCACCCGATGCGCCCTCAGACACGGCTGCGGAAGCTCCCATCTGCCGTCCACGACGCGATCCGAGACGTTGACGCACCGCAGGACCATCCCGCGGCCTTTGGCCCAGGGCTTGAGCGCCTTGAACGCGACGCCATCGCCCACCAGTCGTGGCCCCGCGACGGTTTCCGGAGGATCGACGGCTTCGGGCAGCATCAAGCCGGCGAGTGGCGCATGGAACTCCTCGGCGAACGACTCGAGCCGCGTCAACGCCGCCTCGCCGCCCGCTCTCCATCCGCTGAGTGCCACGGCCAGCTCGGCTCGAAACGGTCCCAGCAGGGCAGCTCCCGGCACCGGTTGTGGCCAGGCCGCGTGTCCGGGTCGCGCCCCGAGGTCACCGCGGGAGAGCTCGGTCACCGAGCGAAACAGCGTGACCGCGATCGTCCCCTCGTCGGTCAGCTCGTACTCGAACAGCCCGCGGGCAAATATGCTCGGGCCCGCCGGCAGTGACACGTAGCGATGCATCGGTGCGGTGCGCGCGGGCCACTCCATCGCGGTCTCCCCCACGGCCGCACCCACCTGCCGTCTCACCGGGCCGTACTGCATGTCCGCCAGGCATTCCGCTGCAACAGGAGCCGGAAAGTGGATCCGCAGGCGGTGGCCCGGCGCCCGGTTCTCACCGCGCACGACGATCCGGATCAGTTCGGAGTCAGCGTCCAGGCGGAGGACCATGCGACCGCGAGCACGGCCGAGATCGAAGTCCCGTGCGACCGCTGCGACCAGCGGGCCCGGCCAGACGGTCTGGAGCGGCGACCACCGCGCCCTGATCGGCTCTGCCCCCTCCGTGGGCTGAAACGTGTACGCGTCTCCCTCATCCGTCTCGCTGGTGATCTGGCCGAAGCTGGTCAGTCGACCTCCATCCCGCCGCTGCGCCACCCACGGCACCTGCCTCGACTGCCGGATGGTCACCCACGTCGAGCCAAGGACGCCACGCTGCACGCGTACCGCGGGCAATCTGTCTCGTCGCACGGAGACGCCTGCATCCACGCGAAGACACCGGATACCGAGGGGGGGCAATTGGGGAGCACGAAACGCGACCCGCACGGCCTCGACCTCACGCTGGACGGGGTAATCCTCCGCGGCATCGATCCTCTCCCAGGCGCGGTAGCGCCCGAGTACCTGCAACGGCAAGGCCTCCCCAGCCCGGGTGAGTAGCGCCACCTGCGCGGCGGTCGCGCCAGCGGGTGGCATCCGTCGAGCTGGGAACCCCACCGGAACATCCCGCAGCGGGACCGTGAGCGTTGCCTCGCAGATGCCGCGGCGCTCCATCGGCGAGGGATTGACGACCGCGAGCGTCGGTGTCCACGCCTCACGCCGATCGCGAGGCCTTCCCCTGCTCGCTCCGAGCAGGTCGTGTAGCGCATCGACCAGGACCCCGCGCGCCTGAACGGTCACGGAGCGTGCCCGCAGTGCTGCGTCCTCCGCCGCCGCGTCTCCAACGCAGCCGCAGATGGTATCGTGGAAACCGTTCGCGAGGTGAAGCCGCCAGGCAGCGTCCAACAGGGCTCGCCGATCGTCCCCTCCGCGATGCCAGGCGAGCGTGGCCAGCGGCTCCGCCCAGCGGCGCAATAAGCGGTCGCCTTCGGCGATCGCTGCCTTGAGGGGTGCACGCACGGCGTGCGTTCCCTGCAGCACCCAGGTATAGCCGTACCCTTCGCGCAGCTCGCCGGCAATCCCCGCGGCGGCTGGATCCGGACCCACTGCGGCGAAGTACTCCGCGGGCGACGAGATACTGAAGTGTCGATCGGGATACTGCCGAGCGAGGACCTGCACGACGTGTGGCAGGCTCTCGGGAGGATCGTGGTGATCGGCGCCGACCATGACCAGGAGTGGTCGCCCGGCGCTTCTGGGCAGCAGCGTCGCCGCGAGCCGTTCCCAGCGCTCGGCCGGGCCTCCCGGCCCGGACAGGAGGGCAGTTCCCGCCTCGTATCCGACCGGCGAGAGATGATGGACGAGCACTTGCGACCCGTCGGGTGCACGCCACTCGAAGAGATCGCCCCCCGGCATGTCGCCCACACCGCGCCACACCAACGCCGTCGTGATTCCGAAACCGTTCAGTATCGTCGGCAGTGCCGCGGGGTGTCCGAAGGCGTCCGGGCTGTACCCGACGGCGAACACCCGACCGAGCGTGTCCGCGTCGCCGATGCCGAGCAGGAGGTTCCGCACGAGGGCTTCATCGGACGAAAGCAACTCGTCGGCCAGAACGAACCACGGCCCGACCAGGAGTGCGCCCGAGCGGACCGCGGCCCGAACCCGCGATTCGGCCCCCGGTCGCATCTCGAGGTAGTCACGGAGCAGGATCGTCTGTCCGTCGAGCAGAACCGGTCCCGGGAAGCCGCCGGCCTCGAGCGTCGCGAGCAGGCGGTCGAGCATCGCCGTCAGGCGCTGCCGGAACCGCGGCTCGGGCTCGTACCACTCGCGATCCCAATGCGTGTGTGGTACCAGGAAGACGCGAGGGTCCGTCACACCCACCGCAGCACCACGGAGCCGAAGTTCCCATTGGACTCGAGGAAGCGGTGCGCATCTGCCGCGTCCGCCATCGGGAAGATCCGATCGACCACAGGGGCCACCGAACCGTCGTCGAACAGCGGCAGCACGTCCCGGCGCACACGCGCGGTGAGGTGTGCCTTCTCCGCATCGGTGCGACTGCGCAGGACCGTCCCGATGAGCGTGATCCGCTTGCGCAGCAACTGCCCGAGATCCAGCATCGCCGAGCGTCCTGCAGTGAGACCGATGACGATGATCCTGCCGCCCGACGTGGCACACGCGAGATCCGCCGTGACGTAGTGACCGCCCACCAGGTCGCAGATCGCGTCGAAGCGATCCCTGAGTGCGTCGGAGGGCTCGAAGCGTTCCTCGACGAGTACACTCCCCTCGACGCCGAGCGCCCTCGCCCGCTCGAGCTTCCACGCCGAGCGCGAAGTACCGGTCGTGGATGCTCCTCGGGAGACCGCAAGGTGAATCAGCGCAACGCCGACGCTACTGCCGACGGCGTGTACGAGGACACGCTGCCCGGCACGGACCGTGAGCTGCTCCAACGCGTCGTAGGCCGTGTAATACGCTTCCGGCACCGCCGCCGCCCGTTCCAGCGACCACGTCTCCGGTACCCGGAGCAGGTGCTCCGCGGAGGCGACAACGAACTCGGCGTAGGTCGCGCCGCTCGCCAGTCCCATCACACGATCGCCGGCCTGCCAGCCTGTCACCTCATTGCCGGCATCCTCGACGACGCCGGCAAACTCGAGTCCAGGGATGTCAGGTGGCACGTCGGGTGGCGGCGGATACCGCCCCATGCGCTGGAGCAGGTCGGCGCGATTCACACCGGCTGCCGCGACGCGCACGAGCACCTCTCCGGTGTCCGGTATCGGGGCCGGCACGTCGGTGAGCTCGAGCACCTCTGGTCCACCTGGACGGACGACTCGGATTGCGCGCATGCCACCAAGGTTGATCGCGAAGCGCGCTCGCGCTAGAGCCGTACCGCCGTCGCGGGTGGACGGTGTTATTCTTGGTCGATGGCCGATACCGAGCCTGCTGTCCGCATCGACGCCGACGTCGATCGCCTCGCGCTGTTCCAGCGCGCGCAGGAGACCTTCGCCCCCATGCTGGATCTCCTCCAGCTGATAGCGGCCTCGCCTACTCGAGCACTCTTCCTGGCCCGCGATCCCGTGCTCAAGCGCAAGGTTGGACTGCGGATATCCCTCGATCCATCCAATCCGGCCCGCGCCTGGTTCGAGCGCGAGACCGATCTCCTTGCAGCACTCGACCATCCCATGCTCCGGACCGTGTATGCCGGGGGCACGGCAGACGACTGGGCGTGGCGCATCGTGAAGTGGGTCGACGGCGAGAGCCTGCAGGAGGCGGTGATGCGAGGGGCCCGTGCAATCCCCAGCGTGCTGCAGCTCGCGCGCAGTCTCGCGTCAGTGCTGGAGTACGTCCACACGCAGCGCATCGTCATACGGCGGCTCGCACCGGAGACGTTGATGATCGACGCCACGGAGCGTCCGTACGTCATCGACTTTCGCTTCGCCAACGTGTTGCTCGACGTGGCCACGCCCGATCCCGACCGCAGCAAGGAGCCGTTCGTGGCCCCGGAGGTACGCGACGGAAGTGCGGGCGAGCCCGGCAGCGACATCTACAGCGCGGCAGCCCTGCTGTACTACGCAGTCACGGGACGACCGCCGGCTCCCGACACGCACGATCTCGTGAGCCCGCGTGTGCTGCGCGAGGCCTGCCCGGCGGCACTCGAGCGAATCATCCTGCGCGGCCTGCAGCGCGAGCCGTCACGTCGCTACCTCACGGCGATCGAGATGCTCGGTGACCTCGCGTCGGATCTCGGCGACTACGACGTGCAGCTCCCACTTGCCCCCGAGCAGGGACCCGAGCTCGACGATCCGCGTGCCTGGGAGAAGCGGCTACGGCGCGCACTCGGTGACGAGTACGAGCTGCTCGGCGAGTTGGGATCGGGTGGCTTCGGCCGGGTCTATCGGGTGCGGGATCTCGCGCTGGAACGCGAGGCGGCGCTCAAAGTGCTGCATCCATACTTGACGGTCGATCCCGGCGTGGTCGAGCGGTTCCGGCGCGAGGCCAAGGTCGCGGCGCAGGTGATGCATCCCAACATCGCCAACACCTACGACATCGGTGGCAGGGCGGGCCTGATCTGGTACACCATGGAGTACATCCGCGGTCGCAACCTCGCCCGCGTCGTTCAGGGGGAGGGGCCGCTCCCGGTCGCGCGTGTGGTGGCGATCCTCCTCGATGCTCTGGGGGCGCTCGAGCACGCTCACAAGCGGGGCCTGGTGCACCGCGACCTCAAGCCCGAGAACCTCCTGATCGAGGATGGTACGGGTGCCGTGCACATTGCGGATTTCGGTTTGGCGATCGCCCTGCAGGTGAAGGAGGGTTATCAGAGCGCCTCGTCGCAGTCGGGCACGCCGGACTTCGCGGCGCCGGAGCAGCTGCTGGGTGAACAGGTCGACCATCGGACCGACCTCTACTCCTTGACCCTCGTCGCATTCTACGCGCTGACCGGACTCCTCCCGTTCGGTAGCGATCCGATTGAGTCGATTCTCGCCCGTCGTGCGGCCGGCGTGCTGCCGGAGCTCGACACCCTCCGCGCTGGCGTGCCCGAACGCCTGCTCCGCGTGCTGACACGCGGAGCCGCGCGCGATCGGGAACAGCGCTATGCCTCGGCCGCGGAATACGCTGTCGAGCTGCAGGCAGCGATGCAGCCCGCCGACGGGCTCTTCGGCGGGCTAGTGCGTCGGTTCATCGGTCCGAGCTGACAGCCGGCGCACCATGCGGATCGTGATGATCACCGCAACCCCCCAGAGTGTCGCGGCCGGCAGCGGTACGTACGTCGCCGGTGTCGGTCTGGCCGACGGGTTACGCTCGCTTGGCCACCAGGTCGTTCTCGTCACTCCCACGGCACCTCCCGGCATGCTCGGCTTCACCGCTCACCGCTTCCGATTCAACCGCTCGCTCACACCCGACAGCGTCGCCGGTGCCGATCTGGTGGTAGGCTTCGACATGGATGGCTATCGTCTCGCCGGACGCACCCCGACACCATTTGCCGCATACATCCACGGCCAGCTGGCCGACGAGGCTCGTTTCGAGCGGGGGCCTGTCGCACTCAGCATGCGTCTCCAGGCGCTGGCCGAGCGTGCCAGTGTGCTACGAGCCGACCGAGTGCTCACGGTGAGTGACCATGCACGGCACCGGATCGCGGACCTCTACGGCCGGCCCCTCGCCGAGATCCACATCGTCCCTCCGGCGCTCCACGTGGCACGGTGGGCCGACGCCATTGGCGCGGCACGCCAGGCGGTTGCCGATCAGCCACCCACCGTACTCTGCGTCTGCCGGCTGTATCCCAGGAAGGACGTGGCAAGCCTGGTGCATGCGGCTGCGGCCGTCTGCGAGGAAATCCCGTCTGCTCGGTTCCAGATCGTCGGTGACGGCCCTGACCGTGCTCGGCTCCACCGTCTCATTCGCCGGCTGGGACTGGGCGGTGTGGTCGAGCTCCGCGGACAGGTGACATTCGAGGAACTCGTGGCGTGCTATGCGGCGTGCGACGTCTTCTGCCTGCCGAGCCGCCAAGAGGGATTCGGCATCGTGTTCCTCGAGGCCATGGCCGCGGGTAAGCCCATCGTCGCGTGCCGTGGCACTGGGGCCGACGAACTGATTCGGTCGGGCGAGGTAGGCCTGCTCGTGCCGCAGCGCGACCCGGCTGCGCTCGCTGCAGCCTTGCTCGAGCTGCTGCGGGATCCCGAACGGCGGCGGCGCCTGGGCCTCGCTGGCCCACCAACCGCGCGCCGCTTCGCCCCCGAGCCCATCGCACGCCGAATGCTGGCGGCGGTGGGCGCCGAGCCGGAAGGAGAGGACACGTGACCGTACGCATCGCACTCGCCCAGCGCCCCACCCTGCCGGACATCGAGGCGAACCTCGCCGGCCTGGTCTCCACGATGGACTCGGCTGCCAGACGCGGGGCACAGCTCTTCTGCGTGCCCGAGTTGGCGCTCACCCCCTTCTTCCCCCAGTACCGGCGCCACGACGCACGCCGGTACGCCGAGTCCGTCCCCGGGCCGACGTGCGACCGCATCGCTGCGAGGGCACGGGAGTGCGGGATGGTGACCGTGTTCAATCTCTACGAGGAGCACCACGGACGCTTCTACGACAGCTCTCCGGTGTTCGACGCGGACGGTACGCTGCTCGGAACGACACGGATGGTGCACATTACCGACTACGCGTGCTTCCACGAGCGGGAGTACTACGACGCGGGTGACGCCGGCGCGCCGGTCTACGACACGGCCGTCGGACGGCTGGGTGTGGCGATCTGCTACGACCGCCACTATCCCGAGTACATGCGGGCCCTCGGTGTGCGTGGTGCGCAGCTCGTGGTGATTCCCCAGGCCGGAGCGCTCGACGAGTGGCCGGACGGCATGTACGAGGCCGAGGTTCGCACGGCGGCGTTTCAGAACGGCTACTTCACGGCCTTGTGCAATCGGGTGGGAGCCGAGGAACACCTGACGTTTGCCGGAGAGTCCTTCGTGGTCGATCCGACGGGCGAGGTCCTCGCCCGGGGCCGCCGCCTCGAGGAGGACCTCGTCATCGTCGATCTCGATCTGTCGGCATGCGAGCGATCACCTGCCCGCACCCTCTTCCTGCGGGATCGCCGGCCCGACCTATACGCCGGCTGGCTTGACTGAAGGCTTCGACTCTCCACCCACCGGCCGGTACGTACCGGAGACCTGCGTGGCGTCTTCCTCGGGCTCGCGAGCGAAGTACTTCTTGATGAAGTCGTCGAAGTCGTCGAGCAGTGAGTACATCACGGGTACGACGACCAGCGTCAGGAACGTCGCGAAGCTCAGCCCGGCGATCACGGCAATGGCCATCGGTCCCCAATACGCCGCCTGGATGCCACCCCAGTAGAAGTTGGGCTCGAGTGAGCGATAGAGCCCGAAGAAATCGATGTTCAGCCCGATGGCGAGCGGCACGAGCCCGAACACGGTGGTGATGGCTGTGAGCAGCACGGGGCGGAATCGGGTCATGCCTCCGCGGACGATCGCCTCGCGCCGCTCGAGCCCGTCACGCTGCCGCAGAACGTCGATGTAGTCGATCAGTACGATTGCGTTGTTGACGACCACTCCCGCGAGGCTGATGACCCCCACGCCGGTCATGATGATGCCGAACGGCATCCGAAACACGATGAGCCCGATCAAGGCGCCGACCGTCGACAGGATCACCGAGCTCAGGATGATGATCGGCTTCGTGACCGAGTCGAACTGCGAGATCAGGATGAACGCGATCAAGAAGAGTGCAATGATGAAGGCACTGCTCAGGAAGGCCTGGGCCTCCTGCTGCTCCTCCTGCTCGCCGGCGTACTCCATGACGTAGCCGGTCGGCAGGCGGTCCGCGAACTCCGTCAGCTCCCGCTGGACCTCGCTCAGGACGGCGTTCCCGTTGAACCCTGCCTTCACGTCCGCCGACACCGTCACCACGCGGTCGAGGTCCTTGCGTTTCACGTCGCCGAATCCCGACCCGATGTACCACACGGCCACCGAAGACAACGGGATCTGACCGAAATCGCCCGTGACGGTTAGGTCACCGAGCGCAGTCAGGTCCTCACGATACCGCTTGGCCAACCGCACGGTGATGTCGTATTCGTCCTTGCCGTCACGGTACGTGGACGCTTCGGTGCCGTTGATCGCGCTGCGGATGGTCGTCCCGATATCCCGCGTGTTGAGTCCGTAGAGCGCGGCTTTCTCGCGATCGACGTCCACGACGAGCTCTGGGCGGCCAGACTCCATGTCGCTTTCGAGACCGTCGAGCTTCGCAAACACCGGGGAGCCTTCGAGGATCGACACCACCTCCGCCCCGAGCCGTTCGAGCACGTCGGGGTCCTCGCCGGCGATCTCGATCTGGACCGGCAAGCCCGTGGGAGGCCCCATGTCGGGCATCTCGACCGAGATATCGGCGCCGGCCAGCCCACGGCCCACTCGGCCTCGGATGTTGTCCAGCGTCACGAACGCATCCTGCTCCCGGTCCTCGAAATCCACGAAGCTCACGGCCACGGTGCCGAGATGCGTCCCGGCGCCGCCGTCGAAGCCGGCCGACACACGCGTTCCGACCGTGGACACGACCGACTCGTAGTCAGCAAGCCCCTCGACGTCTCGCAGCTGCTCTTCGATGGTCCCGACGATCCGATCGCTCTCCTCGATCCGCGTCGCGACGGGTGCTTCGACTTGGATGTACACGGTTTCGGGCGGGATGTCCTCCGGGAACAGCTCGACACCGGCGTTGAACAGCCCGAACAGCACCAGCACCACGACGAGTGAAGCGCTTGCGGCCCCCACCATAGCGATGCGGTGTCGGAGCGCCCAGCGCAGAAGCACCTCGTACCGCTCGATGATCGCCGGCAGCCCCTTGGTCATGAACCGGTGTCCTGCCGGATGACCGACGAAGTGGTGGAACACGTACACCGCCACCCCAGTGAACAACAGCAGGAGCGCGGTGAGCCAGTTCACCACCAGCATCACCACGACGACCACACCCGCGAGCGTTCGGAGCAGGTGCCGCATACCCGTCGTCATCTGCACCGGACGGTCTTCCGTCTCGAGTAGTCGAGAAGCGAGCGTCGGCAGAATGACCAGTGCGACGAACAGCGATGACGACAAGGTGATGATCAGCGTGTACGGCAGGTACTTCATGAACTCGCCCATGATGCCGGGCCAGAACACCATCGGGAAGAACGCGGCAAGCGTGGTGGCCGTGGACGCAACGATCGGCATCGCGACTTCACCGGTCGCGTACTTCGCCGCTCGGACCCGGTCGAACCGCCGCTCCCGGAAGCGATAGATGTTCTCGATCACCACGATGGCGTTGTCGACCAGCATCCCGAGCGCGAGGATCAAGCTGAACAGGACCACCATGTTCATCGAGAAGTCGGCGACCTTCAGCACGCTGAACGAGATGAGCATCGACAGCGGGATCGCGAGCCCGACGAACGGTGCAGTGCGGACCCCCAGCACGAAGACGAGGATCGCGATGACGAGCAGCAACCCCGAGATGATGTTGTTCTCGAGGGAGCTCACCATGTCGCGGATATCCGAGGACTGGTCCGCGGTGATCTTCAGGACCGTCCCCGGGGGAAGCATCGGCGCCATCTCGTCGAGAACGGCGCGCACCTGCTCCGCGGTCTCGATGATATTCTCGCCGCTCCGCTTCACGATCGAGAGGGAGATGACCGGGTCGCCGTCGAGCCGGGCATAGGAGTCACGCTCCTTGAACCCGAAGTCGACGGCGGCGACATCACGGACGTAGGTGGGTTGACCGCCGCGGGTGGCGACGACGATGTCGGCGATGGGCGCCGTCTCCTCGAACTCCCCCGGGACCCGCACCAGGTACTTCACGTCGCCAACGTCGATCGTGCCGCCGGGAACCGTGATGTTCTCCGCACGGACGGCGTCGATCACGTCGTCGTAGGACACGTCGTAGAACTTGAGCTTCGCGAGATCGACGTCGACCTGCACCTCGCGCTCGAGTCCACCAGCCAGTCGGACCTCGAGCACGCTCGGGATCTGCTCCAACCGATCCTGCATGTCCTCGGCGACATCCCGCAGCCGCACCAGGCTGTACGGTCCCGCGACATTCACCTGCATGATCGGGAACTCGGACAGATTGATCTCGATGATCTCCGGTTCTTCTGCGGCGGCGGGCAACTCCGGCTTCGCGATATCCACCTGTTCGCGAACCCGCTGGAGTGCCTCGTTCATGTCCATCCCCGCCTCGAACTCGACGTTGATGCTGGAGTATCCCTCGGTCGAGGTGGAGGTGATGGTCTTGACATCGGCGATCGTGTTCAGCTCGTCCTCGAGCGGGCGAGTCAGCAGGGTCTCGATATCGCCTGGCGCCACCCCGGGATAGATGGTGTTCACGATCACGTTGGGGACGACGAACTCCGGCATCGACTCCTTCGGGACCGACAGGTACGATCCGATGCCGAGGAGGATGAGGATGACCGTCATCACCATGACGCTCGTCGGGTGGTCGATCGCGTACGAGCTGAGCCAGAATTCCTTGAACTTGCGCTTCTGCCGCGGGTCGCCGGGGATCACCCCGGGGCGTCCCCCACTGGACTTCGCGGAGCCCATCCCCGGGCGGACGGACCGGAATCCGCCGGACTCGGGCCGCTTGCCACGGTCGCCGCTCTGGTCCGTCATTCGTCCGCTCCTCCGCTCACGACGCGCACCAGGCTGCCGTCATCCACCATCCGGTACCCGGTGGTGATGAGCGGTTCTCCCGCTTCCAGCCCCGACCGGATCACGATCCGGTTCTCGAACGACGGCCCGGTTTCCACTCCGCGCACCACGGCCACCGGCCGACCGTCACGGTCGCCGACGAGGAACACCTGATAGCCGTCTTCGGTGCGCTGCAGCAGCTCCTGGGGCACCACGATCACGTCGTTGAGCCGGGCGCGCTCCACCTGCACGTTGGCGACCATGCTGGGTTTGACGAGGCCGCCCGGATTCTCCAAGTGGATCTCGATCGGGATCGTACGGTTCTCCGGATCGATCGCCGCCCCGACGAACCGGATCGTGCCCATGAACTCCCGATCGGGCAGCACGTCGAACGTCACCCTCGCGGTGTCACCCTGCCGCACGTCCAGCCCGAACCGCTCTGGTACCCCGCCAACGACCTTGACCTGCTGGACGGCAACGACGCGCACGACGGGCGATCCGGGGGACACCATCTCGCCGAGCTCGACGTACTTCTCGTCGAAAATGCCGGTCACGGGCGCGCGCAGCGCGGTCCGCTCCAACCGGGCGAGCAGCGTGCGATACCGCGCGTCGGCGGCTCTGGCGGCGGAGCGTGCCTGCAGGTACGCGATCTCGCTGCCGATCTGCTCCTCTTCCCACAACCGTCGCTGGCGCTCGAACTGCTCGTCGGCAAGCTCGGCCGTCGCCCGCGCTTCGTCTACCTGCCCACTCAGCACGGCGTCGTCGATCTTCGCGATCACTTCCCCCCGCACGACCCGCGCACCCTTCACCTTGTGGAAGGCGGCGATCCGACCGGATTCCTCCGCCGACACGGTGATGTCGTGCATCGCCTCGACCTCGCCCACGATTCGGATGTAGTCGATGAAGCCCGACCGGCTCACCGGCGTCACTCCCACGTTGATGACCCGCACACCGGTTGTGTCCGGCAGGCCCGCGCCAGCCTCTTCGGCCTGCGCGGCACCGCCATCCGCCGACGCACACCCGCCGAGTGCCAGGATCGCGAGCGCCGCCATCCCGCCCACTGTCGCGATACGACACCTGCCACGTACTTGAGTCTTCTCGATCCGATTCATCGTTTGCCCGTTCCTATCACCTGACGGCAACCGGGAACTCCCCCGGCCGCTCCGGAACCAGCCCCACCGCCAGCTCCAATTGCGCTCGCGCCGTCAGAAAGTCGTAGATGGCCTGCGCATAGTTGAACTGCGCCTGCCGCAGTGCCACTTCCGCATCGGTCACCTGCAGCTGCGAGCCGATGCCCTCGCGATACTCGGCTGATGCGATCTCGAACCCGCGCTCCGCCTGCTGGACCGCACGGAACTGGCTCCGCGCCCGCGCCAACGCCTCGTCGACCGCCTCGTACAGGGTTCGCACTTGGTTGACGGCATCCTGCTCCGCGCGCACGAGCCGAGTCTCGTTCTGCCGCACCATCGCCTCCACCTGCCCCACTCGGGCGAACCGGCGGAATCCTTGGAAGATCGGCACCTCCAATCGCACGCCGGCGGCGGAGCTGCTCGTACGCTGGTTGGCGTTCTCACCGAAGAAGTTCGGCGGCCCGTCTTCCTGCGCCTGCAGCGAGTAGTTGCCGAACAAGGACAACCGCGGGATGAACTCGCCCTTCTCCGCTTTCAGCCGTGCCTCCTCCAGCAGGATGTTGGCGCGCAACTGACGCAGATCGGTGCGCTGCGCATCGGCCACCTGCAGCAAGTCGGTCAGGCTCGAATCCAAGACACCCGGGATGCCCGCGAGGATGATCAAGTCGACGTTCTCCGGGGTGTTGACCTCCAGCGACTCCGGATCGACTTCGTCCAACCGGCCTTCCAGCTCGATGTCGCGCTCGGGATCGTATCCCATCTCGACCATGAGGGTGCGCTTGCGCGCTGCTACGGCATTCCGGACCCGTTGGAGATTCGCGGCGATGTTCGCGTATTCGACCTCGACGCGCAGGACGTCGTACTGACTCGTGAGGCCCGCGCGATTCAGCGCACGGGTCTCCTCCAGCGTCTGGGCCACCCGCTCGACGCTCTGCTCGAGCAACCGCAGGTCGGACTCAGCGAGCAAAGCGTCGAAATACGCTCGTCGTACGGCGGTCACGACCTCCTGGGTCGTCCCGCGCAGCCGCTCTTCCTGGAGCGCGCGGTAGCGGCTGGCGGCACCGACGCCGATGAACACGCCGTACTCGAAGAGCGGCTGGCTCACCGTGAAACCCAGCTGCCACGTGTTGTCCGAGCCGATCCGCACCCGCACCGGATCGCCACCACCGCCGCCCGGGATGGCGCTCGGATCGAAGAACAGCTCCTGCACCATCAGGTTCCGCTGGTACGACACCGATCCGGATATATCGGGCATGACCGAGGCCCACGCCTCGCGGACCTGCTGGCGCGCCACCTCGAGATCGTACTCGGCATCGGCCACCGTGCGGCTGTTGGCCAGCGCCTCCTGGATCGCCATCCGCAGCGGCACCGTGCGGGCGCCGGGCAGCGACTGCGTGGCCCCCACCGCCGGGGCACCCAGCAAGACGCACGACAGCGTGGCGGCCGCGTGCCATCCCCTCACCCCTTCTCTCACTGCGCACCTCCCCCCGCACCGACGCTCGGCACGTCCACCGTCGCCGCCAAGCCCTGCCGCACCAGATCGCGGAAGGCACGGAACAACTCCACCGGGCCGTGCACCATGGCCCCCTTGCTGAATTCCGGGCACTCGTCGAGCCTGCAGGTCATCGACAGCGTCAGAAGACCATGTGCCACGCTCCACAGATACATTGCGACGAGATCCGGATCTGCGCGCCGCATGGCACCAGCCTCCATCGCCTCCACCACCGCGCGCCTGAGCAGACCGTGCCCGCCGGATTCCGGCAGATCGTCGAGCGAATGGGGGTGGGGATGCTGCAGGCTGAACAGCAGCTTGAAGTACTCCTGATTCTCCAGCGCGAATCGGATGTACGCCTCGCCGAGCGCCGCGAGACGCTCCAGCGAGCCGCGGGGGTGCCGCTCGGCCGCCTCCCGGAGATACTCCCCGAACCGCTCGAAGCCGCGCTGCACCACTCGCGCGACCAGCACGTCCTTGCTCTCGAAGTAGCGATAGATCGCCGTGGCGCTCATGCCCACACGATCCGCGACTGCGCGCATCGAGAGGGCATCCGGACCGCGATGCGCCAGGATGTGCCGCGCCGCATCCATGATCGCCTGCTCCGACCCTGCACCTCGGCGCGAAGGGGTAGTCACTGCCATTGATCGTCCACCTCGTTCGACGGCCCGCCGTGCCGAACCACCGGCATCGGCGAGTTAACGGCGTTAACTTAACGGCGTTAACCCTAACGGTATGGACTATACGGAGTCAACCACCCCAAGTTTCAGTCCCATGAAGCCGCCCATGCCCGAGACCGACCCGCGCCGCCCAACAGGAGATCCGCACACGTCCCTGTTGGCACTCCCGGGCATGACCCTCAACAGCACGATCATGCCAACGTTCGCTTGGGATTGGCTGAGCGTTGACTTCACGCAGTTTCAGCCTGGACTGCCCGATGCGGCGATCGACATGTCGGTCTATCGCAGAGCGCTCGCGGACCGGCTTGCCGCCGAGCCCTTGTGGCAGCGACGGCGCCGCATCGTGGTGGCCCACAGCTTCGGCGGCATGCTCGCGCTCGACTGGCTGAGCGAAAGTGCGCGCGTCGGGATCCGCGCGGCGGATGCGATCGTGCTCGTCGCGACGACGGCAGGTCCGATGTTCGACGCCGTGCAGATTCGGCTCGGTACGATCGCGGGCAGAGAGATCCGGGTACCGTTCAAGCCGCTGATGCCGGTGTGGAACCGCTCGTCGGTCACGCGGATCGTCAAGCGCCTCATTGCGCGCTCACCAGAGACTGAGGGAAGCGTCGACTTCACCCAGGTCAGCCCGCCGAGCGACGTCGCCGTCGACGTCGCCGGGTGGCGTAACACGCACTGGCGCAGCATGCGGGCATACCGGCTGGCGATGCGTGGCTGGGATCGTCGGGCCGACCTCGCACGGCTCGAGCTACCGGCCGTTGTCCTGCACGGCAGCGAGGACACCTTGTTTCCGATCTCGGTGGCGGAAGATCTCGCGCGCCGACTCCCCCGCGCCACGCTGCGCATCGTGGAGTCGGCCGGTCATGTGCTCCCCCTGACGCACGGAGACCACGTGCTCGCGGCCGTCGAGGACGTCCTGTGCCGCCTCGATCGGTGAACTCGGCGCTGCTCGGCCCCCTTTCGACATCAGGCTGATGTCACTCCCAGCGAAAGATGCGGAGTGCCACCGCGAACGATGCGCCTCCCCACGCCGCCATGAGTGCGAGCGGGCCCATGAGACCCACCAGAGGCATCCCATCCAGCAGGATGCCCCGCAAGGCGTCGTTCAGTGCCGTCAGCGGAAGGAGGCGGGCAAACAGCTGGACCTGCTCAGGGAAGTTCGAGTACGCGAAGAACACGCCCGAGAATATCCACATCGGAACCATCACGAGGTTCATGAGTCCCGACACACCTTCGACGGTGCGTGTCCGGCTGGCGACCAGCGTACCGATCCCCGCGAATGTCAGGGCACCAAGCACCGCCACTACGGCGAGCGCGATCAACGATCCACGGATCGGCACACCGAAGGCGAGGCGACCGAACAGCAGCACGGCGGCGACCTCGAGTGCCAGGAACCACAGCCGAGCCAACAGGAACGAGAGGAGGTACTCGCCGCGTCGCATCGGGGACGCCAGGAACCGCTTCAGCAGTTTCTGCGTTCGGTTCTTCACGATACCGTAGCCCACGCCCCACATCCCGGTTCCCATGATGTTCAAGCCGAGCAACCCCGGAATCAAGAAATCGATGTAGCGTCCGCCCGGTTCGCGGACGGTCTGGTCTCGCAGGGAGACCGCGTCCGTCCGCCCCGCCGACTGCTGGAGTGCGTCCCCGACGACGAGGCGCGCCAGCTGTCCCTCGCTGCGCGTGGAGTCGAACACGAGTGTGGGGACCGATCCGGGCCGGACGACGAGTGCCACCCGACCCGTCCGGAGCCGCGCAGCGGCCTCCTCAGGGTCGAGTAATGCCGCTTCGATCCTCCCGACCTGCTCGAGCGCTCGCACCGTCGCTTCCGCTGCCGGTCCGGCTTCCACCGCTACTCGAACGATCTGCGGGCCCTTCGCACGGAACGCGATACCCAGGGCAAGCGCGAGCAGAATCGGGAAGGCGAATACCCAGAACAGTGCCTCCGGTTCACGCAGGAACTCTCGCATTCGCCAGAGCGTGAGCTGGCCGATCGCGGAGGGGGCGCGCTCAGCCATTCCGCAGATGTCGGCCGGTAAGCGTGAGAAAGACGTCCTCGAGGGTCGCGTGGTGCGTCGTCAACTCGTGGAGCTCGACCCGATGTTCCGCGAGCATGCGGATCAGTGCCGGGACGACCAGGTGCACCTGTGAGACGGTCAGACGCACCTTGCCGTCGTCGTCCGACACCGCCTCCACACCCGGCAGCATGGTGTACGCCGTCTCCGGCATGGTCGCGCTCGCCTCGAGCGAGAATTCCACGACGTGCTCCGCACCGAGAGACGCGATCAGCTCGCGCGGCGACCCGAGCGCGATGACGCGGCCATGGTCGATGACCGCCACCCGATCGCAGAGCTGCTGTGCCTCCTCCATGTAGTGCGTGGTGAGGAGTACCGTCCCGCCCTTGCGCCGGAACGCGCTCACGATCTCCCACACCTGCCGGCGCGACTGTGGATCGAGTCCGGTGGTGGGCTCGTCGAGAAAGAGCAACTCGGGTTCCGACACCAGGGCGCACGCCACGGCGAGCCGCTGACGTTGCCCACCGGAGAGCTTGCTCACCCAGGCGCGGCGCTTCTCGAGCAGCGCGACTTCGGCGAGCACCGCCTCGACACTGCGGCCTCGACGATAGAAACTGCGGAACAGTCGCACGACCTCCTCGACCGTCAGCCGCTCGGGGAGCTTCGTCTCCTGAAGTTGGCTTCCCATCCGCTGCCTGAGGTCCCGTTCGTCACGCGCCCAGCAGCGTCCCAGCACCTCCACCGAGCCCTCGTCCGGATCCAGCAGGCCCTGCAGGATCTCGATGGTCGTCGTCTTGCCGGCCCCGTTGGGGCCCAGCATGCCAAAGCACTCACCCCGCTCCACCCTCAAGTCGAGACCATCGACCGCGGTAACGTGACCGTAGCGCTTTCGGAGCTGGTGGCAGAGGATCGCAGGTTCGGGCATGTGCGATCAATCAAGGCGCCTCCGCGGGCCGAGGCAAGCCGGCGTCGCCGCTGGCGGGGCTCCGCCTGGGGCACGAACTTTCGCCCATGGTCCCTGCCGTCGCCGCACTCACGCTCGCCGCCGCCTGGGTGTTGCTCCTGTTCGACCTGGAGCCGATCCCGACGTGGTTCTACGTGGCCGCGTGGTACCCGACCCTCGTCCTGCTGGATTGGGCCGGGCGGCGCGCAACCGGAACCCGGAGCCTGTTCGCACGCCCGCTTACCGCTCTCAGCATCGGTGCCTGGTCAGTTGTGATCTGGCTACTGTTCGAGGCCGCGAACTTCCGACTGCGCAACTGGTACTACGTGTTCCTGCCGTCCCATCCGCTGGAACGTTGGATCGGGATCATCCTCTCGTTCGCTACGGTCGTACCGGCCGTGGTGCTGATAGAGCGTTGGCTCGGCGCCATCGGGCTCGGACAGGACTGGCGCACGGAGCCGCTCCGACCGGCGCCCGCCACCCTGCCATGGATCCAGCTGCTCGGACTGGCCTTGATTCTCACCGCACTGCTCGCCCCGACCATCATGTTCCCGTTGATCTGGGGAGGCGCATGGCTGGTCGCCGACCCGATCGTGTACCGCCGACGACCCGAGTGGTCCCTGCTGCGTGACATCGAAGCCGGGCGGTGGGGCCGGGTCGCCCGACTCCTGGTCGGCGGGCTTCTCATCGGGCTCGTGTGGGAGCTCTACAACGGCTGGGCGCGCGGTCGCTGGATCTACACGGTGCCGTGGCTGGAGGAGACCAAGCTGTTCGAGATGCCGCCGCTCGGGTTCCTCGGGTTCCCGTTCTTCGCTCTCGAGGCATGGTCGCTGTACCATGCCCTCTGCGCGCTCGGTGTTGCCCGACCGCCCTTTGCGGACAGGCTCTCCGCGCTCCGCGCAGGCAGGCGGGTCCGGGCCGGTTCACTCGTCGTTGCCCTCGTGTTTGCCGCGGTGACACTGCGAGGCATGGAGCGCTACACGATCAGCTCGACGTCACCGCAGGTGGCGCAGCTTCCCACGGTGACGTCGGACGAGCAGCACGCGCTGCGCGGCGGTGGCTACCGTTCGGTATCGGCACTCGCGGAGGCGCCACCATCCGACGTCGCGGCCGCGACATCGCTGACCGATGATGCGAGTGAACGGCTGGTTCGGATGGCGCGCCTCACCATGCTCCGTGGTATCGGGACACGGCACGCGGCGAGCCTTGCCGACCTGGGCATCCGCTCGCCATGCCAGCTGGCTCGGTGGTCACCGGGCACGTTGTGGACCGCCGTCAACCGCCAGGCCGGCGTCGAGCGCGAGCGCCCGACGCCGGCCGAGGTGCGGATCTGGATTCGGGCCGCACGACGCACCTGCGCCACGGACTCGCCGACGGCGGCCACCAATCCGTAGTGGGAGGAGCTGAGCAGATGTCGCGCAAGGTCGCCCTCGTGAAGCTCGCCGTTCGCCTGGTCGTGCTGGCCGGGTTGATCTACGCGGTCGTCCTCGTGCTCGCGTGGCGCTTTCAGGACCGGCTGGCCTTCCCTGCACCGTCCGGCGCGGTACCCGAGCCTGCGGACTTTGGGTTGGCGGACGGCTCGATCGTGTCGGTCACGACGGCCGACGGGATCAAGCTACGGGGCTGGTATCTGCCACCGACCGGCGATGTCCGCTCCCGCGCACCGGGGCTGATCTGGTTCCACGGCAACATGGAGACGGTCGGCAGTATCGCACCTGTCCTCGCGGATTTCCGGCCGGACGGCGTGGGCGTTCTCGCCCTGGATTACCGCGGTTATGGCGAGAGTGGCGGGACACCGACGGAGGAAGGCGTTTATCTCGACGCGGAAGCGGCATGGTCGTGGCTCACCGACCGCGCCGAGATCGATTCGACCCGGATCGCGGTGTATGGCCGCTCGATCGGCAGCGCCATCGCGCTCTACCTCGCTGCCGAGCGGCCGGTGCGGGCCGTCATCCTGGAGTCTCCGTTCACCAGCGGATGGGAGATTGCTCGCGAGCACTACGCGCTGATCCCGGAGGGCTTGGTGGAGCTCGGGCTCGACAATCTCGAACGCGCGCGGCGGCTGTCGGCTCCGCTCCTGGTCATCCACGGCACGGAAGATCTCATTGCACCGTTCGAAATGGGCCAAGCCGTTGCAGAGGCGGGTCGGGCTGAGCACCTGCTCGTGCTGGAGGGAGCGGGACACACCAGCACGTACGAGGAGGGCGGCGAGCGGTACCGCAGCACCGTTCACGACTTTCTCGAGCGTCATCTCGGCGGAGCGGCCGCAGCGCCCGACTGAGCCGGCACGCTCCCGCCGTACCAGGTACTCAGCAACCCCGTTTGAACATTCGACCCGCTATTCGAGGGGCTCGACGCTCCCCGTGTGGCCCGGTAGCGGATTCCAAATACGCAGTGCGGGTCGTCGTGGGCTGCCTGCCTGGATCGGCGACGTCGCGGTCTCCGTCCCGGCGACTTTGAAGCCACCGGCCCACCGCTGCTCCCCGGCGAGGAAGAACTCCACGGTCCACCTGCCGCTTACCGTCAGCGAGCCGGCGACCGGCAGCGTGAGGGTCGAGTACCAGATACTGAATGTGCCGCCAAAGTCCTGCTCCACCGATGCATGGAGCCTACCGACCGGGTCGGTCACGTCGAAGCGCACCGCAGTCCGCGGCGCATTCAGCAACTGGACCCAGATGGCCACGGCCGCCTCGTCCCCGCGCAGGGCCCCGGCCGATTCCGGACGTTCGAGCAGCGCCCGGAGGCTGGACAACCCGTCTAACGTGATGTCCCCATCCAGCACCATGACCGAGTCCTGATAGTCTGCCTGTTCCAGCCAACGTCCCGGCTCTACGTTGCAGGGACCGACAAAGGGATCCACCGACGAGCCGACGTCACGAACCTCGAAGTGGAGATGCGGCCAGTTGGAGTTTCCCGAGGAGCCGACGAGGCCCAGCGGGCTCCCGGCGCTCACCTCGTCGCCCTCGGCGACAGCGATCGAACCGCGGCGCAAGTGCGCGTACACAGTCGCAAGCCGCGGGGCATGCTCCACGACGACGTGATTGCCGAATCCCCCCAGCCCCGCCGTCGTGCTGCGGTCGGCGAAGCCGTCCTCGACATGGGTGACCCGGCCGGCGGCTGCAGCGGCGACCCCCACACCCGAGTCCTGAACGGTGAAGTTCTTGAGTAGCAGATCCGTGCCCCGGTGGCCGTCGTATGTCTTCGCTCCACAGGCGTAATCGCGACGACCGCCATCCCCAGCCTGGTCGACGTACGCACCGTAGAAGACCGTCAGATATGGCGCGGCATCGATCGGCGACGCGAAGAGAACCGGCGGGGTCGCGGCGGGACCGTCACGGTCGGCGGACGGCCCACTCGGGGCGTGACCCGAATCGCAGGCGGCAAGCGAGGCAAGGAGCATGATCGCGCGGACGGGTCGGCTCGGCACGATCGCGTCAGGCGGATCCCACAGGAGGCGCGGGAGAGGGCGATGCATGCGCCGGCTGTTCCCGGCGCACACCCAGGGTCGTCAGCAGCACCAGTCCCACGACGGCGCCCGAGAGGTAGAACGGGATGCCGACCCCGAGCGCCTGAAACGCCGCGGTGGCCCAGATCGGCGCCAGCACGCGCGAGACGCCGCCGAACGCCTGTTGCACCCCGAGGGTCTGTCCCAACTCGTGCCGCTCGGCACGGTGCGAGATCAGTGCCGACGTCGCCGGGAACAGACAGGCGGTGCCGATCGGCACGAGCCCGAGCATCAGGCACAACCCAACGACGGAATGCGGCAGCGGGATGGCGACGAGCCCGAGCATGAGCGTGAAGGCCCCCACGCGCATGAGCCGCACCTCTCCCAACCAATCGACCAGCTTGCCGAGCAGCACCGCTCGCATCACGACCCCAATGCCACCGAGGTAGACGAAGAAGATGAAGATCGACTCCTCCGTGACCCCGAAGTCGCTCGCGAGGTACAGGGCGAGCACTGCAGTCATCGACATGAATCCGAGCATTCCCCCGGCATAGACCCAGATGAGACGAGCGATATCGGATTCCGGCGCGCGCAGCACATCGACGATCATGGTGCGGATATTCCGTGGCGCGCCCGCTGGCCCGCCGGCGGCACCCGAGCGATGGTGCTCGGGATAGGACTCGGGAAGCCAGCGCCACGCAAACCAGATGTTCACCAGACACAGCGCGGCCGCCACGATGCCGGGCGCCGCATGGCCCATCTTGAAAGCCAGCGAGCCAATGGCGGGACCGATCATGACCCCGACGCCCGTAGCGGCGGAAAGCCAGCCGAGCGCCTTCGCTCGATCGCGTGGCTCAGTCACGTCCGCCACGTACGCCTGGAGTACGCCGGTCGTCCCCCCCCCGAGCCCCTGAACGATGCGCGAGAGGAACAGCATCCAGATGCTCCCCGCGAAGCCGAACACGACGAAGGCGACCGCGGAGGTCCCGAGTCCGAACAGGATCGCCGAGCGACGGCCGAGCTTGTCGGACAGGCGGCCCCATAAGGGGGAGGATGCGAGCTGAACGATGGAGAAGCTCGCGATCATCCACCCGATCACCCATTCCTCCGCCTGCAGCCGCAGCGCGTAGAACGGCAGCAGCGGGAAGATCATCGCGAACCCGAGCATGTCCACGAACGCGGCGGCCATCAGCACCGAAAGCCGCTTCATGCACCGCCCCCATCCGGAGGCGCTTCCACTGCGGCGCCCTGCCGGGGCGCCCGGCTCAGCAGCACACCCACCGCGAGCACCGTCACGGCACCGACGACATTGTGCCACAGAAACGACACCGACGGTGCGCCGAAGGTCACCGTCGCAACCGCGGCCATGCCCGCCAGCAACCCAACGAAGGCCCCCACACCGCGGGTGCGGGGCACCATCGCCAGGAGAAAGACACCGAGAATCGAGCCATAGAAGAAGGACCCGAACCGGTTGACAACCTCGATCAGCGAGCCCAGTGTCGCCGCGTAGATCGCCACGATACACGCGAAGAGCCCCCACACCCCCGTCGCGAGCTTTGACACGAACAGGTAGTGCGCTTCGCTTGCCTCGGGCCGATACCACCGACGATAGAAATCGATCACGCTCGCGGTGGAGAGCGAGTTCAGCTCGGCCGCGATGCTGGACATCGCCGCCGCCATCACCGCGGCGATGAAGATCCCGGTCAAACCGATCGGCAGCTCACCCAGAACGAATCGCGGTACGACGTAGTTCACGTCGCGAGAGGATTCCCCAGTCACCCGCTCGGCAAGATCCAGCGCCTCGGTACGGACAGCCTGCGCCTCGGCATCGGCCTGCAGAAACCGCTCGATTGCCACGGCCGATCCGGTCACATCGCCGGTGTCCCGGGATCGGGAGGCGGCTTGTGCGGCTGCTTCCCGCGCACCGAGGGTCTCCTGGTACCGGCGCTCGAGCACCTCATACTGCGCAGGTTCGGCGGCGTGCACCTGGCTCTCGTGCGCCGGATTGAAGAGAAGGGGGCTCGGCTGGAATATGTAGTACACGAACACCAGGACACCGACCAGCAGCACGAGTGCCTGGAGCGGGATCTTCCAGTAGGCGCTCATCAGCAGCGACGTACGGGCCTCATCGACCGACCGGGCCGTCAGGTACCGCTGGACCTGGCTCTGATCCGTCCCGAAGTACGAGAGCATCAGGAACGTACCGCCCAAGAGACCCGACCAGAACGTGTAGGTCTCGTCGATGCGGAACGAGAAATCGAAGACCTGCAGGCGTCCCGTCGCTCCGGCAAGACGGAGGGCATCGTCGGGCCCGACCGGCATCTGGACGAGCAGCACGACCACGATGGCAAGCAAGGCGGCCACGATCAGCACCATCTGCTTCACGTCAACCCAGGCTACGGCCTGCACGCCACCGATCATCGTGTACAGCACGGTCGGGACGCCGATGAGCAGGACCGACCATATCAGATCCCAGCCGAACACCGCCGAGAAGACGACACCAGGCGCGGCGAGGATCGTGCCGGCCGACATGCCGCGGGAGAGCAGGAAGAGGAAGCTCGTCAATGAGCGGGTCTTGGCGTCGAAGCGGCGTTCGAGATACTCGTAGGCCGTGTACACCTTCGCGCCGTGCAAGAACGGCACGAGGGTCACGCCGAGGATCACCATCGCGATGGGAAGTCCGAAGTAGAACTGCACGAAGCGCATGCCGTCCGTCGCGCCCTGTCCGGTCGTTCCAATCAGCGTGACGGCGGACAGCTGGGTCGCCATGACCGAGAGCCCGACGACCCACCACGGCAGGCTACGGCTCGCCAGGAAGTAGCCCTCGATCCGGTCGGTCCCCTTTGCCCGCCGCACACCGTCGACCACGACGTACGTCAGGTAGGCGAGCACGATGATCCAGTTTACGGGATGCACGCGCCCCTCACCCGGTGTACCGGCTTTGGAGGATCCAGAGCAGGAGCAGCGCGATCACCTGCACGAGCACGACCCGGGCGAGCACCCGTCGGAACCCGGCCGAGCGGCCTGTCCGTGAGATCACCTGGTGTGCTCCGTGATACGCCGCACCGTCAGCCTCTCCAGGCGAGCAGGTTCAGAAACAGCCGGAAAGCACCTGGCACCCCGGCAGGGATCGAGCGGAAGAAGCTAACACCGGTGTACACGTACGTGCCCCGGCCGTAGCCGGTCACCAACAGCGCGCCCTGCTGGGGCGGCTCCGTGGCGTCGGACATCTCGAGCAGTGGCCGGTAGCGTTCGTCCCACTCTCCCGCGAAGTAGAGCCCGCGCTCCTGTACCCATCCCTCCCAGTCCCTCTGCGCGATCCGGTTTGGCGCCCGGAAGACCGGATGCTCTGGCTCGAGCACCCGAACCGGCGCCTGCTCGTCGGTGACCCGTGCGTTGGGCCGGGCGATCGTCAACGGGAACGGGGCGTAGGATCCGCGGTTGAATTGATACTGCTGGTACTGGACGACGAGGTGCCCACCGTTGCGGACGTAGGCCAGTAGCCGATCGTTGTGGCGCATCAGGGCACTGTCGGTCTCGTAGGCGCGAGGTCCGACCACGATGACCTCGTAGGTACCGAGCTCTCCCCCCGCAAGTTCCGCCTCGTCGAGGATCCGAATCGGCAGTCCAATTTCCTCCAGCGCCTCGGGTACCCGATCCGACGCGCCCCGGACGTAACCGATCGCCGACACCTCGGGCAGGACGACGTCCACCAGCCGGATTTGCCCCGCGGCGCGCCTGAGCCACTGCGTCGGTCGGACGTGGGGATACTCGATCTGCTCGACAGTCCAATCGAAGGTGCCGCCATCGCCCGCTGCCGCCACCGCACGGACCGGATACACGCCCTCGGCGGCACCCGGCGGACGGCGGACGGCGAAGGTCAACCGCCGACTGTCTCCCTCCCGCTCGAGCGCGAACCGAGCCGTATGGTCGTCCCCCCACCCATCGACCGACAGGGTGACCGCCCCCTCTGTGGGACCGACGCCCATGTTCGTGACCGTGACACTCAGCTGGTGCTCTGCTGCCCCCTCCAGAGACCACACCAGCTCGCTCGGTTCCAACCGAAGCGACAGCCGCGGCACGACCGTAACCGGTCGGCGGATCTCACCTGCCGCCTGGTCGCCAACGCGATAGGTCGCTTCCCGGCGGATTCCGAGGGCGGGGCCGTCGGCGACGCGGATGACCCCCTCGCCAACCATTCGCGGCGCCGCGAACAGCAGCCCGCGGGTCTCGGGCGACACCGGGCTCCAGTCATACAGGTCGCCAATCCGTGCAGCGCGGAGGAAGTACGGCTGATCGGGCTCGGCATCCTCCGGCACCCGAACAGTCAACGTGCGAAGCAGTGCCGCGCCTGGCCCGAGCTCTGCCGCCGCGGCGTCGGCCGCGGCGGGCCAGCCTCGGGGAAGCACGAGCCGGATCGTATCGATCTGCACGGTGTGCGGGCCGGTGTTGTGCAGCTGCACGGTCGCCCGCAGTGTCGCCCCCGGGGTGACGCGCTCGGCGTCGATCCGAACGTCGATCGCGACTCCGGCGGCGGTGACAATTGCCCGGGCCAGCAGCGTGTCGCGATCCAGGTCGCCACCCTCCCGGCGCCATCGCTCGAGCGCCGCGTTGAGGGGCGCGACCGCCGAGGGGAGGACGGCGGGTCCGACGCTACGCCTCAGCGAGTCGGCAACCGCTGCCAGCCACACATGAGCCTGCGGCACACCCGCGAACAACGAGTCGGCCCCGCGACCCGTGCGATCATCGACCAGTCCCACCGACGTGCTGTCGGGACCCACGTCCTGGATTCGGCCCATGTCCTGCGAGGCGTGCATGCTCCGACTGGCCATCGCGATTTGGTGGTACGTCCGACCGTCCCTGGGGTCCAGACCTCCGGTCGGCACGGGCTGAGACGTCGGCTCGGGCCGAAAGCGCGTCGAGCGATAGAGCTTGAGCGCCCGCCACGGCGCGAGTCCCTCCTCGTCCGTCAGTTCCGGAAACCGCTCCGGATCAGCGGCCACATCATAGACGTCGTGCGCGATCCTGCCCGCCATCTGATGCTGGCCGTGTCCGTCGCGGGACGTGCCCGAGAACACCGAGACGATGACGTGGGGCCGGAACCGACGCACGACCCGGACGGCATCCTTGAGGATCGAGTCGTACGGCCAGCGTTCCAGGGTTTCCTCAAGCGAGCGGGTGTACCCGAAATCGAAGGCACGCGTGACGAACTGCCTCGCACCGTCTGTGCGGCGGGCCGCCTCGAGCTCTCGGGAGCGCAGCAGGCCGAGTCCCACGCCCAACTCGGAGCCGAGCAGATTCTGTCCGCCGTCCCCCCGGGTAAGCGAGAGGTAGGCTGCATCCGCGCCTGACCCTCGTACCGCACGAGCGAGCAACTCCGTGTCCTCGTCGTCCGGATGGGCCCCAACGACCAGGAGCCGCCGTGACTCGGTCAGTCGTTGCAGTACCAGGTCCAACTCGGCTGCCCCTCCGGTCGCCGGGGGCGTGAGCTGCGCCTCGGCCGGCAAGCCGGTCGCGACCGTGACGAGCAGCAGGGCGAGAATGTGATTACGACACTTCGCGGGCGATGACGATGCTCCGGAGGCGCTCGGCACTCGGATCCTGCGGGTCGCCGAACGGATGCGGGTGACCGGACGGATCGAGGAGCACGGTAGGACAGGCAAATTCGATGCGTCTCGCAAGCAGCAACTCCTGCACGGATTGGGTGCTGACAGCCGCGGCCACGAGAATGCCCTCGGGCTGGTGTGCCCGAAGGGCCTCCACCGCAGCAAGTGTCTTCCACGGCGACGTCATCTGCCCCTCCACCACCACGACGTACATCCCACCGGCCGACCGCATCGGACGGTGCCCGCGGAACAACAGGCGCTCCCCCTTGACGGCGCGTCGCGCGCGATCGATCGCCGTGTCGAGGGCCTGCATGATGCCGAATCGTGGCTGGAACGCGGGATCCAGCACAGCGTCGGCGTCTTCAGCCACCGCCCCGATGACCCCAAGCCCATCCATACGAATCTGGGCGGCCACGATCACGTCGAAGTGACACTGCATCGCCTTTGCGACGTTGGCGGCCACCTCGACTCCCCCCGGCGTCAGTCCGACCACGAGCACCGGTGGGCGGGTGCGCTGGTACACCCGCCGGCCCAGGAGCGCGCCGGCGGCGGCGCGCGAAGGATAGAGGGCGGACGTCGACGTGGTCATGACCCCAGCGAATATACGTCACCGCCCCCGGTGTGCGGGATGCGGGACGGCAGCGCTACGATCCCGGCTCGCCTGCAAGCAGGAAACGCGCAAGCCAGTCGTGGATCTCCCCCCACCACATCAACTGGTTCTGCGGCTTGCCGATCCAGTGCCCCTCGTCCGGGAAGTACAAGAGACGGGCGGGCACAGCCTGTCGCCGCAATGCCGTGAACATCTGCAGCCCCTCCGTGTCGGGCACCCGATAATCACGCGCTCCGTGGATCACCAGCGTGGGCGTGGAGAAATTCTGCGCGAACCGATGCGGCGACCACTGCTGATAGTAGGTGCGATTCTCCCAGGGCGGCCCGCCGAACTCCCACTCCGGGAACCACAACTCCTCGGTGGCGCCGTAGAACGCTTCCAGGTTGAAGATGCCGGCGTGGGAAACGAGAGCGTCGAACCGGTTCGAGTTGCCGTTGATCCAATTCACCATGTACCCACCGTACGAGCCGCCCACCGCCGCGATGCGGGACGAGTCCGCGAACGGGAACCGGGTCGCGTGCTCCACACCGGACATGATGTCGATGAAGACGCGGCCTCCCCAGTCTCGCGAGATCTCATCCGTGAACCGCTGTCCGAATCCAGTCGAACCGCGCGGATTGAGGAGCACCGCCACGTAACCGCCCGCCGCAAACATCTGTGCGTTCCAGCGCGGGTGGAACGCGTCGAGCCATGCCCCCTGCGGCCCGCCGTGGATCATGACGACCAGCGGATACTGGTGGCCCCGACGATACTGCGGGGGCCGAACCAGCATGCCGTGGACCGAGTGCCCGTCGGCACCGACCCAGCTGATCTCCTCGGCGGCGTGAAACGTGACGCTGTCCAGTAGCGCCGCATTGACCGCGGTGAGCGGCGTCGGCGTGCCGCCGTCGACCGTGTTCCAGACATACACCTGCCCGGGACGGTCGATCGCATCGTTCACGAACGCGGCCGCCGTCGCACGGAGATCGAGCGAGAGCTGCGTCGTGTTTCCCCACGCCAGTCGCTGCTCGACCTGACCCGACAGGGTGGCGCGATAGACCGCGTTCCGGTGACGGTCCTGGGCCGTGAACACGAAGCCGCGACCGTCCGGCTGCCACGCGACCGACCCGATCGACCGGTCGAACCGTCGCGTGACTTCGCGGACGCCACCACGCTCGAAGTCGAGCACCATGAGCCGCCAGCGGTCCGCCTCGAAGCCGGCCCGCTCCTGCGACAGGAACGCCAGCATGCGACCGTCAGGCGACGGGACGGGGTGTCGCTCCGCTCCTGGAAGCGTCTGGGTAAGGTTCTCCGGCGTGCCGCCATCGATGTCGACGACGTAGAGATCCGTATTCGTGTGGGTCGCGCGGTCGATCCCGACCTTGGTCGTGAACACGATGCGACGCCCGGCGGGGAGGAAGGCGTAGTCTTCCGCGCCCCCGAACGGTGGCACAGGTACGTCCCACGGCCATTCTGCGATCACGTCGGTCGGGGTGCCGCCCCCGACCGGCACGACGAAGACGTGGCTCCGCCAGCCGTCCTCCCAGGCATTCCAGTGCCGAAAGAACAACTCGTCGTATGCCCGGGCCGAAGACGGCGGCTGGGCCTCGAGCCGCGCGCGATTGCACGCCTCATCCGCACAGTCCGGGTGCACGTCTGAAACGAACGCAAGGTGAGTGCCGGTCGGCGACCACACGATGCCATCGGTGCCGGCGGCGAGATCGGTGAGCTGGCGCGAGCGACGCGATCCCGTGGTGTACAGCCGGATCTGCGGGGTACCGTCCCGGGTGGTGATGTAGGCGATCTGTGAGCCATCCGGCGACCACCGTGCACCGCGACCGCCACGGCGCCGATCGGAAATCTGCTGGGGCTGCCCGCCTGTGGTCGGAACCAACCACACGTCGCTCGTCCGGTCGTTGCCCTCGAGATCGGTCGTCGTGAGCGTATAGGTCACCCAGGCGCCGTCCGGCGAGATCTGCGGATCCGACACGCGGTCGAGCGTGAGGAACTCGTCGATGGTGATCGGCCGTCCCTGCCCCTCCAACAGTACGGGGCACAGCGCCAGCAGCGCCGCGAGGCTGCCCGCCCTCAGTCCCTGGTGCATGTCACTCCGTCCGGTCTCGTATGGCCGCCGAATGTTGCGCAAGCGGGATCAGCGCCGCAACCGCGAGCTGCCCGGCGCCGGAGTTCCAGAGGGATTCCCTCGTGGCGGGCCAGCGGATTCGACATCCGGCTCAAAGCCGCCATCGCCATGGTGCGGAATACCGAACGCAGCCGGAAGATCATCGACGATGCGATGCGGAGCTGCGGCGTCCGCTGACGCGAAAGGGAGGCGCGCCAGGCTGCCCCGAGGTCGGGACCTCCTTCCCGGTAGCCGCCGGGCTAGTGTGACGTAGCTCACACTGTGGTGCCGGCGGCAGGCACTATCTTCGTCGCCGGACCCCGATCACGTGAATCTACCCGGAGACAGGCATGCGCATCACAGGTCGCTTCATCGCCGCACTCACCCTGCTCGCCCTCACTACGGCCTGCAGCGGAGACAGCGTCACCGAGACATCCGGCGACACGCTGAGCGAGCAGGAAGTCCAGGAGATCTTCGCGGCCATGAGCGCGGTGGGCGGCGCCGTGATGCCGCTGGGGCCCGTCGCGGCGCCGGCGAACGGTCCGCAGCTCGCGGACATTCCGATTGACGAAAGTCTCAACGACACCGCCGACTGCCCGAACGGCGGTTCGCTCAGCATCCGCGGAAACGTGTCGGGTACGGTTGACGACGTCACGTTCGACGCTGATCTCAAGTTCGACCTGACCCAGGACATGGCTGACTGCGGGATCACCACTGCCAGCAACGCGCAGTTCGTGCTCAACGGTGCAGACGACATCGACATCGTGGGCAGCATCCTCATGTCCGACGAGAGCGTGTCGGGCAGCCTCGCGTATCAGGGCGGATTCGCCTGGGAAGCGGAGGACGGGCGCTCCGGCACCTGCGGTGTCGACTTCGATGTGAGCTTCTCCAGCGCGTCGCTGACGGGCACCGCCTCGGGCAGGATCTGCGATCGCTCGGTCACGTTCACCCAATAGCCTCCCTCTGCGGCACCATGCCGCCGCAGTGAGCGCGCACCCCCCGGGTTTGCCAGCGGACCCGGGGGGTTTAGCTTGCGGTTTCACGGAACCGCTGCTCACTGACATCGTATTGTCGGAGGATACATGCGCCTGACCACTCGCCTGCCGGCCCTCATGGCCGTACTGCTGCTCGCCACGGCTGCGTGCAGCGATGATACGACCGGCGTGACCGGTGATCCCCTCACGCAGCAGGAAGCGTTCGCGATCTTCGCCGAGTTGCAGTCGGCGGTGGCGGATGCGCTCGGCGGCGTCGCCCCGGCTCCGGCGCTGGTTTCGACTCCCATACCCGAAGTGACCGGTGCCTGCCTCGGGGGAGGCACGGTGAAGATCTCCGGTGATGTCGACGACAATATCGATCCGCAGACGGGCCTCGGGACCATCACGTTCTCGTTGGTCGAGTCCGTCGACGACTGCGTAGTGCAGACCACCGGCAGCACGTTCACGGTCAACGGTGCACCCAATCTTCTGATCAGCGGCGATCTGACGGTGGCCGAGGACTTTGCGATCACCGGGACGTACGACATGGACGGAGGATTCCGCTACGCGTCCGACGACGGACGGGAGGGAACCTGCATGGTGGACGTGTCGCTCGACTTCTCGAATTACAGCCTGAGCGGTCGGGTCTGCGGTCAGAGCGTGCGCTGACGTCTCCTGACCGGGGGTCCACCGGTCAGCGCCAGTCTGGAAGCGGAGCGCCGCGCCGTCGCGCGGCGCTCTTTGCTACTCGGCGATCGCGGTCTCGGGTACCGTTTGCTCGGTCGGGCCGGTGCGACGTCGGCTCCCGACCGCTGCCAGCGCCTGCTCGATGTCGGCGATCAGGTCCTCGAAGTGTTCCACCCCGACAGAGATGCGGATCAGTGACTCCGTGATGCCCAGCCGCGCGCGGTCTTCCGCCGACACGTCCGAGTGCGTCATGGATGCGGGATGCTCGGCGAGGGATTCCGTGCCGCCCAGGCTCACCGCAAGGTGGATCAGCTGCAGTGCGTTGAGGAACTGGAACGCCTCCTTCTCTCCGCCGTCGATGTCGAAGGCGATGAGGGAGCCCGGTGCGAGACACTGGGTCGCGTACACGCCGTGCATGGGATGGTCTTCGGGCAGGAGCCCGAGGTAATCCACGCTGCGGACCTTCGGATGGTCGCGCAGGTACGCAGCGACGTACTGCGCGTTCTTCATCTGCGCGGTCATGCGCATCTTGAGCGTCTCGAGACTGCGCATGAGGAGCCAGCCCGTCCACGGATCGGCGGCGGTACCGATGAACGTCCGCAGCGTCTTGATGCGCTCCATCACGGCGGCCTTCCCCACGCACGCCCCAGCCACGACGTCGCTGTGACCGCCGAGGAACTTGGTGGCGCTGTAGAGGGAGACGTCGGCTCCGTGCTGCAGCGGGTGCTGGAAGAGTGGACCGAGAAACGTGTTGTCGACTATCACGACGGGGCGCTCGCCGTCGGTCGCCAACGACTCGGCCAGTGCTACGGTCCCGGCAATGTCGACGAGATCGTTGGTCGGGTTGGACGGGGTCTCGACGAAGACCACCGGCACGCGGCGGCCCGCGACTCGCGAGCGTACCGATTCCGCGATGTCGGCGATCGGTACCCCGGCGGGGAAGCCGACAACCTCGACGCCGAACTCCGGCAGGTAGTGCTTGATGAGATAGTCGGTGCCGCCGTACACCGGATCACTGTGGACCAGGACGTCCCCCGGCCGTAGGAACGCCAGCAGGCAGGTCGCAATCGCTGCCATCCCGCTCTGGAACACGGCTGCGGCCTCACCTTCATCCCACAGGCACAACCGGTCCTCGAGGATCTCGAGATCCGGGTTGTTGAGCCGGCTGTAGATCAGTCCCAACTCCTCGGTCGGACCCTTCTCTCTGAGCCCCAACGCCAGCTCGAAGAACGCCTTGCCGTCTTCCGCCGTCCGGAAGACGAACGTCGAGGTCTGAAAGATCGGGCACTTGAGTGACCCCTCCGAAAGCATGGGGTCGTACCCGTAGCTCATCATCATGCTCTCGGGCTTCAGCTTTCGGTCACCGATCGTCCCACCCTTGTATTTGGACATGCATCCCCCGTCCGAAAGCGCCGCCAGCGGCGCGGGTTCACCCGGCTGCCCCACAGAGTAAGTATAATTGCCGCGGGAGCGGGACCGCGTGATCGCGCCGGTCAACCGTACCCTCGCCTGTGGCCCGTGTCGGCCGGAATCCCGGCCCTCCGCAGCAGGGCATGAGTTCCGTAAGCGCTTGCGCATGAGCACTTTATCGATCTACCGACCCTTCGGCTAGGTGTCACGCTCGGCACGGCGGTGCTGCCCGTCGGACTTATCTTTGCCGCCGGGGCGATGCTGCGGGTTTTCGTTGAGGCGCTACCGCCCGAGATGAGCCGCGGTGGACACGTCGTCACTGCGACCGCGAGGTTCATCGCGGGCGTCATCCCCACGCTGTCGCGCGATCAGCGGCCCCCTCGATCCGGCAGTCGCTGCGAGCGGCACGATTATCTTTAGAGCGTCGTGAGGACGTGCGCCGCCCGGCGTGTCGTAGCGGACCGGATCGGTCTGGCTCCTCGCGATCAGACGCCCGACGCCGAGGGATCGATGGCTCACGTCACGCTCGCGTGCCAGTTCTGCGGCACGCTCAACCGGATAGCCATGGCCAAAGCATCGCTTCGCCCAAAGTGCGCGGAGTGCACGAAGCCGTTCCTCTTGGACCGGCCGGTGAAGGTCATGGAGGAGCACTTCGACACGACCGTCCTGAAGGCAGGCGTGCCGGTGCTCGTCGACTTCTATGCCGACTGGTGCGGGCCGTGCCGTGCCATGGCGCCGCACCTCGACCGGCTCGCGGCCGCGAACGTCGGCAAGGTGCTCATCGCGAAGGTCGACACCGACCGATCACCGCGGATCAGCCAGCGGTATGGCATCCGCTCGATCCCGTTCTTCGGACGGTTCGAAGGTGGTGAGATGACCAAGACGGCCGTCGGAGCCATTGGCGGAGACGGACTCACCGCCTTGCTGGCCTAGCACCCGCTCCGGGCGACCCCTTCCCCGCACCGAGCACCCTACGCCGGCAGTCCGCTCCTGATCACCCGCTCCATCGCCTCGGCGAACCGGTCCACCTCCTCGAGGGTCGTGTAGACGTTCGGGGTCACACGGATGCCGGTGCACGCGGGGTGGCCGATGGGCGTGACGATGATCCGGTGCTGGCTCCAGAGATGGGCAGTCAGCACCCCCGGATCGACCCCTTCGATCCCGACATTTGCAAGCCCGCCGGACATGGCGGGATCGAAGCTGGTATGCAGCACGATGCCCGGCTGTCCCTCCAGACGTCGCATCCAGCGGTCCCGGAGGTAGCGAAGGCGCGCCACCTTCCGCTCGGCCCCGATGCCCTGATGGAACGTGAGCGCCTCGGCGATCGCATTGTGCATCGCCGCCGGGTGCGTACCGATCTCCTCGAACTTGCGGATGTCGTCGTTCATCGACTCCGGAGCGGCCATGAGCGGCCAGACCTGGGAGATCCGGTCGCGCTTGACGTAGAGAAAGCCCGTTCCGATTGGCGCGAGCAACCACTTGTGCAGTGAGGTACCGTAGAAGTCGCACTCGAGCTCGTCGCGGGTGAAGGGGAAGTGCGCGAATGCGTGGGCCCCGTCGACTATCGTGACGATGCCGTGCTCCCGCGCGAGTCGCGCGATCTCCCGCACGGGGAAGATCTGGCCGGCCAGATTCGTGATGTGACAGAAATGAAACACCTTCGTCCGGGGCGTAATCGCGTCGGCAAACAGATCGACGAGGTGGGCCATGCTCGGTGCCGGATTCTCGAACGCCAGGCTCGTGACCACGATGCCGTCGCGCCGCCGCCTTTGATCCCACGTCGTGAGCATGCGCCCATAGTCCTGGTCGGTCGTCACCACCTCGTCGCCCGGTTCGAGGGGCAGGCCCAACTGGATGTTCTCCAGCGCCTCACTGGCGTTGCGCGTGATCGCCATCTCCTCCGGATCGCACCCGAACTCGCGCGCCAGTCGCTGGCGGACGCCTTCGATCTCCGGCTCAAGTAGCCGCCACATGGTGTAGACCGGTGCTTCGTTTGAGAACTCGAGCGCGCGGCGCACGGCGTCCTGCACGACCACCGGGCTGGGACAGACGCCCCCGTTGTTCAGGTTCACTAGGCTCCGATCCACCGTGAACGCCTGTTGGATGGCAAACCAGAATGACTCATCCTGCGCGAGCGCCTCGGGTGTTCTGGGATCCCCGTCCGTTGCCGCCCGGAGCGCGAGGATCCGATCGAGCCCATCGCTCCTGAGGGTCGGGAGGGTGACGGTCGCTGTACCGAACATCGAGCGGAGAAAATCACGACGCGAGTGCACGAGTGACTCCTTGATCTACGATGGGAATCGCAAAGGCACGGCGAGAGTGCGGAAGCGCGACGCGGCTGTCAAGACGGACTCGGTGGCGGCCCCTCCCCGGGAGTGTCGTCACCCCGGCGTACGAAGAACACGAGCGAGCCCACGAGGGCAATCGCGGCGAACCCAAACCACTGCATGGCGTACGAGAGATGCGGGCCGCCGGACAGTGCCGGGATGTCCACGGACCGCAGGCCACTGCCCTCCGGAGGTGCCCGGCGGCGCAGCAGGAGCGGCAGGAGGCGGTATGGATACCACGGCCCGACCAGCTCCGGGTCGGGGCTCATCACCCGTCTCGGCCAGGCTTCGGCGGCGGCGATCGCACCCGAACGACCATCCACGAGCAGGAGCACGCCCTCCACCGTTGCCTGTGGCGGTTCAGGTGCGAGGGGTGGTTGAACAGTCCGGCCGTCCGGCGAGGGTAGCCACCCCCGCTCCACGAGCACGGCCAGGGAATCGTCGAGCACGAGCGGGGTCACCACGTGCACACCGGGCACGCCGCGGTGGGCACGGGCGATCACTACCAGCTCGCGCGTCAGATCGAACCGTCCCGTCGCCACCGCAGGGCGGAACCGATACGCGTCCGGATCGGCCACAACATCTGATGCCGCCATTGGGTCCAGCGGCAATGCCGGACGGGCAAGCTGCTGCTCGGCACGTCGATTGCGCTCGTTACGGTCGTCCAGACGCTGGAGCTGCCAGAGCCCGAGCCGGCTGCAGACCCCTGCCACGAGGAGTCCAACCACCAGGATCGCGGCCCGCTTCACGCTCGCTCCGTGGCTCCGACGATCACCTGTGGCTGCATGCCCAGGAACAGCCCCGTCTCGACCACACCTGGGCGCGCCCGCAGCACGCGTTCCACGAGCCGTGCGTTCTCGATGCCCGACGCGAAGCGGCAGTCCAGCAGCACGTGGCCGCCGTCGGTCAGAACCGGCTGCCCGTCCCGCTCGGTCCGGAGCACGGGCTCCGCTCCCAGGGTCCGAATGGCGTCCAGATGGGTGCGCCAGCCAAACGGTACGACCTCGACGGGAAGCGGGAAGCGCTCACCCAGCCGCTCGACGAGCTTCGACGAATCCACAATGATCACGTAGCGCCGCGAGGCGGCAGCCACGATCTTCTCCCACAGCAGGGCGCCGCCGCCGCCCTTGATGAGGTCGCCCGAAGGGTCCACTTCGTCGGCCCCATCGATCGTGAGATCGATCTGCGGCCGGTCGTTCAGCGTGGTGAGGGGGATTCCGAGCCGCTCGGCCAGCTCCCGCGTCCGATCGGACGTCGGGATGCCGACGATGTTTTTCAAGCTGCCGGCGGCGATGCGCCGGCCGATCGCCTCCACCGCGTGTGCGGCAGTGGATCCGGTGCCCAACCCGACCACCATGCCCGACTGAACGAGATGCGCCGCTCGCTCACCCGCCTCACGCTTGGGATCGCCCATGATCTCACAACACGGAGAGCAGATCGGCCGGGTCCGCGGTCTGGAGAACCGGCCGTCCACGTGCGCGAAGGGCCTGCGCGTCACCCGTGGCCTGTGCGGCGATGAGGCGAGCGAAGCCGTATTCCCGGCCCGGAATCGCGACATCGCGGTCCGGTACCGAGGCGAGCTGGAGGAAGTGCCCGCACGCCGGCCCACCCTTGTGCAGCTGTCCGGTCGAGTGCAGGTACCGCGGTCCGTACCCGACCGTCACCGCCGCATCCACGCGTTCTCGGAGTCGGTCGCACACATCTGCCAGCAGCCCATCCGCCTCGCTTCCCGGTGCCATGAATGCCTGGACCGCGACATAGTCACCCGGCCGCACGTCTGCGAGGAAAGCTGCGATCGCCGAGCGGTCCGGCGGCTCCGGTGACAGGAGTGACGAGTCTCCTGACAACACGTCTCGCGTCGTTGCCTTGCTCTCCGCAACGTTGGGCTGGTCGAACGGATTGAGTCGCAGTACGGCTCCCGCTACCGCCGTCGCCATTTCCCAGCGGAAGAACTCCGCGCCGAGATCGACCGGATTCTCCAGGACGAGTCGTGCCACGGGCTCCTGGCGAACCTCGACGTCCCCCAGCCTGGTCTCGAAAGGTCCGTGGCGCGGTCGGCGCGGTGCCATGGCCACGAACATGCGATCACCCCGATACGGGATGGACGCGTCGAACGGCTCACCTGCGATCGGAAAAATGCCCATGCCCCCCTTCCCAGTGCTCTCAGCCACCAACTGCTCGATCCACAGGCCAAGCGCGCCGAATGGCGGCGGTATGAGGAGGGTGAGTTTGTCACGGCCTCCGAGAGCTGCCTCCGCCAGGGTGACGCCGAGCGCCGCCCCGGGATTGTCCACCGGAGGCACATGCGGCCCGCAACGATCGGCCATCCGCTCCGCCCGCTCGAGAATGTGCGCCAGATCGATACCCATGAGAGCCGCCGGCACGAGACCGAAGAACGAGAGAGCAGAATAGCGCCCCCCGATGTCCGGGGCATTTCGGAACACGTCACGGAATCCCCGTTCGACGGCGAGCCGGTCCAACGCCGTGCCGGTATCGGTAATCGCCACGAACTGCGACCCGCGCTTGCCCGTCGCCTCCCAGAACGTCCGGTACAGACAGTCGGTCTCGATGGTCGTGCCCGACTTGCTCGCAACCACGAACAATGTCCGGGTCAAGTCGCCCCCTTCGAGCACCTCCAGAACGGCGTCCGGATGGGTGCTGTCCAGGACGTGGAACTGTGGGTGGCTGGGGTGGCGTCCGAACGCCGTCCGCATCACCTCCGACGACAGGCTCGAGCCACCCATGCCCAGCAGTACCGCGCGATCGATCCCGTCACACGCCTCCACTGCAAACCGCTGCAGCCGTTCGAGCTCTGCGGCCATGAGCGAGCCGATACCCAGCCACCCGAGGCGGTCCGCGACCTCGGGCGTGTGAGGATCGTCCACCCACACCGTCACGTCGCCATCCCACAGCCGTGCCAAGGTGCGTTCCGACTCCAGCTGCACGAGCCGGCTCGTGACCGCGGTCTCGAGGTCCCTTGCGGTGACGGTCATGGCTGCACCAGCTGTCGCGCTCGCTCGGCGACGACCTCCGGTGTGAAGCCAAACTCGCGAAACAGCCGGTCGGCTGGAGCCGAGGCGCCAAAGCGGTCCAGGGCGATGATGGTGCCGCGATCCCCGACCCAGCGATACCACGGCATCGGGTGCGCCGCTTCGATCGCCACACGGGCCGTCAGATCGGGCGGGAGCACGTCCGCTCGGTAGGCCGTGGGCTGCTGCGCGAACAGTTCCATGCTCGCGACGCTCACAACTCGCGTCCCGATCCCGTCATGCTGCAACAGACGGCGCGCGTCGAGTGCGACGGACACTTCGGAGCCGCTCGCGAGCAGCACGACCTGGGGCTCGCCACGCTCGGCGTCAGCCAAGACGTAGGCACCCCGATGCAGTCCCGTCGCAGGGGCCAGCGCCGTTCGATCGAGCGACGGGACCTTCTGCCTGGTGAGCACGAGCGCGCTCGGGCCGGGTTGCCTCAGCGCTGCCCTCCATGCCTCGAACGTCTCTGCGGCATCAGCCGGACGCACCACCACGAGTCCGGGGATCGCGCGCAACGTGGCGAGCATCTCGACCGGCTGGTGGGTCGGGCCGTCCTCGCCAAGGCCGATCGAATCGTGCGTGAACACGTAGACGACCTTCAACCCCATCATGGCCGCGAGCCGGATCGACGGCCGCATGTAGTCCGAGAAGACCAGAAACGTGCCGCCGTAGGGAATCACGCCGCCGTGCAACGCCAGACCATTCATCACGGCGGCCATCCCGTGCTCGCGGATGCCGAAGTGGATGTTCCGGCCGCCCGGCTCGTCAGGGCCGAGCGTCGAGGCCCCTTTCACGAGCGTGTTGTTCGAACCGCTGAGATCGGCAGAGCCGCCCACGAGCTCGGGCACGGACGAGGCGATGGCGTTGAGGGCTCTTCCGGATGCGGCTCTCGTCGCGATTGCAGGGTTCTCGCTGGCGAGCGCGGTCAGCGGCTCATCCCACGCTTCCCGGAGGCGGCCGGAGAGACGACGCTCGAACTCCGCTGCCAGTCCGCCGTGTGCGGCCCGGTATCGGTCAAAGTCGTCACGCCAAGCAGCTTCGAGCGCCAAGCCCCGTGGGACGCTCGCGCGCCACTCTTCGAGCGCGGCTTCCGGAATGGTGAACGGCACGGCATGGGGCCACCCGAGGGCCTGCTTGGTGAGCCGCACTTCCTCCTCGCCGAGCGGGGCGCCATGTGCGTCGGCGGTATCCTGCTTGTTCGGACTACCGAAGCCGATATGTGTTGGCACGATCACGAGCGTCGGTCTGTCCGACTGCGCCTTCGCACTCCCGATCGCCTCGTCGAGCGCGGCAAGGTCGTTCCCGTCATTCACGTGCAGCACCCGCCACCCGTACGCCTCGAAGCGGCCCGCAACGTCATCGCTGCAGGTCAGGTCGGTGGCGCCATCGATCGTGATCCGATTGTCGTCGAAGAAGCCGATGAGGTTGCCGAGCCGAAGGTGGCCGGCGAGCGAACAGGCCTCGTGCGAGATCCCTTCCATCAGGTCGCCATCACTCGCGACGAAGTACACTCGATGCCCGACGATGCGATGCTCCGGCTGGTTGAAGTGCGCACCGAGATGCGCCGCCGCGAGCGCCATGCCGACCGCGTTGCCGACGCCCTGCCCCAACGGGCCAGTCGTCGTTTCGGCACCCGGCGGGACGCCGCGCTCGGGATGCCCGGGAGTCCTGCTGCCCCATTGCCGGAAGTCCCTCACGTCGTCCAGCGAGAGGTCATATCCCGAGAGATGGAGTAACCCATACAGCAGCATCGACGCATGGCCGCATGACAACACGAACCGGTCCCGATCGGGCCAGTCGGGATTCGCAGGATTGTGTCGCAGATGCCTGGTCCAGAGGACGTAGCAGAGGGGCGCCAGAGCCATGGGTGTCCCGGGATGTCCCGACTGCGCGCGTTCCACCGCATCCATGGCGAGCGTCCGCAGCGTGTTGACGCACAAATTGTCGAGGCTGGTCCGGTCGGCCACGGCCGCATCCGTCATGCTCGTCTCCGTGAAGGCGCGGGAGGATACGATTGGCGACAGAAATTATAGCACCGTGTCCCGTGGCGCACATGGTATCCTCGACGACCCCGATTCACGATGCCTTCATGTTCCCTTTAGACCCCTCCAATTATCGTTGTTGTGCGATCGAGAGGGACCCGTGTCCGGTAGGTGTGGCGTGGTGATGGCCTCTCGGGACATGTGGCAACGGTCGTCCAAAAGCCGATGGAGTTGACCGCACGAGCCGCGTGTCGGTGACCCGCAGCCTCTGACGGGGCTGGGCATGGGTCGGTGTTCAGAGTCTACGGGATGACAGCGGACCTTACTCCGCTCGGCGGCCCCCACTACTGGGGGCCGCCCTTTTCTTGCTTGGCCTGACATGACACGCTGCTGCGTGAAAGACGGTGCGGCATGTTAACGTTAGAGATCGTGAGTGCAGCGGCCTTCACCCCCCACCCTTCCGATCAATGACGAATCCATACGACGCACGAGCAACGCTGGACCTCCCTGAGGGTCGCATCGGTTACTACCGCCTGGCCGCCCTCGAGGAGGCCGGCATCGTCGATGTTGCGCGGCTGCCCTTCTCCATTCGCATCCTGCTCGAAAACATTCTGCGGCACGCGGGCAACGGGATCATCAACGAAGAGCACGTCCGGGCCGTGGCGGGCTGGCGCCCTGAGCCCGATCGCAGCGTGGAGGTTCCCTTCATGCCCGGTCGGGTCGTGCTCCAGGATTTCACGGGTGTTCCGGCGGTCGTCGACCTGGCCGCCATGCGTGACGCGATCGCGGCACTCGGCGGTAGTCCCGACCGGATCAACCCCCTCGTCCCCACGGATCTCGTGATCGACCACTCGGTGCAGGTCGACTTCTTTGGCACGCCCACGGCGTTCCGCCTCAACGTGGAACGCGAAATGGAACGGAACGGGGAGCGCTACCAGTTGCTGCGATGGGCGCAGCGGGCATTTCGCGACTTCCGGGTGGTACCCCCCGGGACCGGGATCGTCCACCAGGTCAACCTGGAGTACCTCGCAAGTGTCGTGCGGACGGCCGACACGGGTGAGGGCCCGATCGCCTTCCCGGATACGCTTGTCGGCACGGACTCCCACACCACGATGATCAACGGCCTCGGCGTGGTTGGATGGGGGGTTGGCGGCATCGAGGCCGAGGCAGTCATGCTGGGCCAGCCGTACTTCATGCAGCTACCGGAGGTGGTCGGCATGAAACTGTCGGGGCAGCTGCCGTCCGGAGCAACCGCAACCGATCTCGTCCTCACAGTAACCCAGCAGTTGCGGTCGTTTGGCGTCGTTGGGCGCTTCGTGGAGTTCTTTGGACCCGGGCTCCACACGCTCGGCCTCGCCGATCGGGCAACGATCGCGAACATGTCACCCGAATACGGTGCAACGATCGGGTTCTTCCCCGTGGACGATGAAACCCTGCGCTACCTCGAGCGCACCGGACGGCCCGCCGATCTGGTCACACGCGTCGAGGCGCTCTGCAGGGCCCAGCAGCTGTTCCACACGCCTGACGCCCCCGAGCCGGAATACTCGGCGGTGCTGGAACTGGACCTCGCATCCGTCGAGCCATCGCTCGCCGGCCCGCGACGGCCGCAGGATCGGGTGGTACTCGGCGAGCTGAGACAATCCTTCTACCATGCTCTCCCAAGCCTCGTCCCGGCGAAGGGCAAGCGGCCGGCACCGCAGCAGGACCGTTCCCGCTGGCTGGGCGAAGGCGGAGCGGCGCCAACCGTCGCTGCGACGTCCAATCCCGACATCGCGCACGTTGCCAATGTCGAGTATGAGGGGAGCACGTTCGATCTCCACGACGGATCGGTCGTGATCGCGGCGATCACGAGCTGCACCAACACGTCGAATCCGTCGGTCATGCTCGGGGCCGGCCTGCTCGCGCAGAAGGCCGTGGCCCGCGGCCTGAGCCGCAAGCCCTGGGTCAAGACCAGCCTCGCGCCTGGCTCCAAGGTCGTTACGGACTATCTCAAAGCGGGCGGCGTGCTCGCCGCGCTCGAGCGGTTGGGATTCCACCTGGTCGGGTACGGCTGCACGACATGCATCGGCAACAGCGGCCCCCTCGCCGAGCCCATTGCGAATGCGATCAACGAACATGGGCTCGTATGTGCTGCCGTGCTGTCGGGCAATCGGAATTTCGAGGCGCGCGTGCACCCGCTCGTCCGTGCCAGCTACCTCGGTTCGCCAATGCTCGTCGTGGCGTACGCGATCGCAGGACGCATCGATATCGACCTCTCCTCGGAGCCGCTCGGTGAGGGCACGGACGGTGAGCCGGTCTATCTCCGCGACGTCTGGCCGACGCCGGCAGAGGTCAGGGCGGCCGTCGACACCGCCCTGTCGCCGGAGACGTTCGCGCGGGAATACGCGGGCGTCTTCGAGGGCGACGACCTGTGGAAGCGCGTCACCGTCCCGGAGGCTGCCGGTGGACGGTTCGCGTGGGACGCGCAGTCGACATATATCGCGAATCCTCCGTTCTTCGAAGGCATGGAGATGGAGCCGGAGCCGGTGACGGATGTCGCGGATGCGCGGGTGCTCGCGTGGCTCGGCGACTCCGTCACGACCGATCACATCTCCCCAGCGGGGGCAATCCCGAAGGACGGGCCTGCCGGGAGGTGGCTCGTCACGCAGGGTGTCCAGCCGGCGGACTTCAACACGTTCGGTTCTCGGCGCGGCAACCACGAGGTGATGATGCGCGGCACGTTCGCGAACATCCGGATCCGAAACCGACTCGCCGGCGGAGCCGAAGGCGGGTGGACGGAGCACGTGCCGACCCAGGAGATCCTGAGCATATACGACGCCGCAATGCGCTACCGTGACGAGGAGACACCGCTGATCGTGCTCGGTGGGAAGGAGTACGGCTCGGGAAGCTCGCGGGACTGGGCCGCCAAAGGCACGTCGCTGCTCGGGGTGCGTGCCGTGATTGCCGAGAGCTACGAGCGTATCCATCGCTCGAACCTGATCGGCATGGGCGTGCTGCCGCTCCAGTTCCAAAGTGGGGAGAGCGCCGAATCCCTTGGCCTGACCGGGCGCGAGCGGTTCTCGATCACCGGCGTGGCCGCCGACAGCGTGAGTCCGGCCGGCACCGCGCACGTGACCGCGATCGACGACGGCGGCACGGACACCACCTTCGAGGTGCTCGTGCGACTCGACACCCCTGTCGAGGTCCAGTACTACCGTCACGGCGGAATCCTGCCGTACGTCTTGCGGAACCTGGCAAGGGAGCGCTGAGCTACCGTCGGCACCGCGCCGCCACCTGAACGGGGAGGCCCGCCTCAGCGCCGCCTCCCCGTTCTTGCATCCGCAAAGTTGCCGCTCGGCGGGACCCGCCGCGGTCGGCCCCGGTCTAGTCCTCGAGGAAGCGAACGACGTCGTGCCGTCGCGCGCGCGTGTCCTCGTATCCCAGCTCCATGAGGAGACCCGTGAAGTCAGGGTCGAACATGAGGTAGCTCAACAAATCGGCTGATCGGGTCTGGCCTCCACCGATCGAGGAGATCAGGAATCGGACGACCGGCGGCAGCTGGATCGATCCGGTACCGGCCAAGCTTCCGATATCCCGTGACGGTCTGAGGAGCAAGAGGTCGATCGGTCGAAGGTCGTGCGGCTCCGCAGTCGGTGGGATGCGCCGGAGTAGCTGGTTGAGCCGCTCGAGGCGTTCCGCATCGGCGTCCAGCGTGTCCATGAAGATGGAGTGAAGCAGGAGTCCGAAGACCTGGGCTGCGACCGGGTAGTCGCCGAGCGGTCGCGCGGTCGCAGCCGGCGATCCGGTACGCATCGAGATGGCGATGATGCGGTCGGCCCCGAGATGAATGGCAGGAGCAAGCGGGGCCGTCTGCCGCACCGATCCGTCACCGTAGAACGCGTCGCCCACGCGTACCGCGGGAAACACGAGCGGGATGGCCGCCGATGCCATGAGGTGATCGATGGCAATGGGCACGCGTACGGCGACGCGCATACTCCGGGCCCACAGCGGGAGATCCGAGTTGCCCTGCACGAACGTCACCGTCTGGCCCGTCGAATAGCTCGTGGCACTGAGTGCGACGGCGCGGAGCCGCCCGGCATCGACGTTCCGACGGATGCCGGCGATGTCGATACACGCCGCGAGGAAGCCACGCAGCGGCGAGGCATCCATCAGCCCGCGCAATGACGGCTGGGGGATGCGGCGAAAGGCGAGCATGTTCCCGACCCAACGCAACACCGCTCGACCGAGATTGACCGGGCGCACAGCGTACACCCTGCGGGCCGAGAGGCGGCCCCACTCCGTGCGCAGGTCCGACACGGCGTGGGCGAACGGACCTCGGTGCGAGGCCAGATAGACGGTGTTGATCGCCCCGGCAGATACCCCGGTGAGAATCGGGATGGCCAGGTCCGGGGCTTCCTCGGCGATGGCGGAGAGCACGCCGACCTGATAGGCTGCTCGGGCACCTCCCCCGGACAGCATCAATGCGAGCCGTCCAGCGGCGGGCGCGCCCGGCCCAGATGGCGTCGGTTCTCCCCGCAGCTCGGTCATTCGGTCTGTGTCGTTGGCCGTGCTGAAGTATCTTGCAGCGGCATGCCATTCACCATCCCCGAGCAGGAGATCGACGTCAAGGCCACGCGCGCGTCTGGACCCGGCGGCCAGCATGTGAATACGAGCGCGACCCGGGTGGAGGTGCGCTGGAACGTCGCGGAGAGCCCGAGCCTGAGTGATGCGCAACGCGTGCATCTCATGGACCGGCTCGGCTCCCGGATCGACCGCCGGGGCATCATTCGTGTCACGGCCTCAGCTCGCCGGAGCCAGCTGCGCAACCGTGAAGCCGCCATTGCCCGGCTCCACGAGCTCGTGCACGAGGCTCTCGCGCCGACGAAGCCACGAAAACGTACGGCGCCGCCGGCCGCCGCCCGGGAACGGCGGCTGGTGCAGAAACGACGCCGCGCGGAGACCAAGCATCGGCGGCGTCCGGTAGACGAGTCGGACTGAGCATCATCCGGTCCCTGCAGCGACCGCCACCCCGGATACGATGCGGGAGCAGTACCGGGTTCGCGTTCCCGGCACCGCTCCCGCCGTCGTCGTGACCTTCGCAGCGGCTAGAGCTGCTTGACCTCCTCGATCAGCTTCTTGAACGAGTCCTTCGCATCGCCGAACAGCATCGAGTTGTTCTCCTGATAGAACAACTCGTTGTCGACCCCCGCGAAGCCCGGGCGCATGCTGCGCTTCAGCACGATCGTGTGCTGCGACTTGTCCACGTCCAGGATCGGCATGCCGTACAGCGGACTCGACGTATCGCTCCGCGCGGCCGGATTGACGACGTCGTTCGCGCCGATGATCACCGACACGTCGGTACGCTCGAACTCGGGGTTGATCTGCTCCATGTCGTACAGTTGATCGTACGGCACGTCCGCCTCCGCCAGCAGCACGTTCATGTGCCCCGGCATACGTCCGGCAACCGGATGGATCGCGTACTTGACCTCGACGCCCCGTTCCTGGAGCATATCCGCCAACTCGCGGACCTCGTGCTGTGCCTGAGCGACCGCGAGGCCGTAGCCGGGCGCGAACACGACCTGCCTCGCGTAGGCGAGCATCGTCGCAGCATCTTCGTGGGTCAGGGAACGTACGGTCCTGTCCCCAGCCGCGCCGCCCGGACCGATCTCCTGCACCTCGGACCCGAAGGCCGAGAACAGCACGTTGGCCAGCGACCGATTCATCGCCTTGCACATGATGTTCGTCAGGATCAAACCGGACGCACCGACGAGTGCGCCGCTGATGATCAGCCCCTCATTGTTGATCACGAACCCGGTCAGCGCGGCCGCGATGCCCGAATAGGAGTTCAGGAGCGAGATCACCACGGGCATGTCCGCGCCGCCGATCGGGATGACCGACAGGATGCCCAAAAGGAAGGCGAGCCCGGCGAGCGCGATGAAGAACGGCCAGTTGTGAGGCGCAATCACGAGCCAGACGACACCACCCAGGGCGGCGAGCAGGATCAGGGCGTTGACGATCTGCTGGCCCGGATAGGTGACGGCCCGACCCGTGATCAGCTCACGGAGCTTGCCGAACGCGACCAGGCTGCCTGAGAACGTCAGCGTGCCCACCACTACCGACAGCATGATCGCCACGCCGAAGTTCACGGGGATGATCCCACCGGCCTCGTAGTACTTGACGAACTCGGCACTGGCGACCAGGGCAGACGCGCCGCCCCCGAATCCGTTCAACAGCGCCACCATCTCGGGCATCGCCGTCATCTTGACGAGCCGCGCAAAGAGGCCGCCGACCGTGGAGCCGACGATCACACCGACGACGATGTACTGCCACTGCACGACCCCTTCGAACGCCAGGGTCGCGATGATGGCGATGGCCATGCCGAGCGACGCGAGCCAGTTGCCCGACCGCGCCGTGGCCGGCGAGCTCAAGCGCTTCAGGCCGAAGATGAACAGGACGGCCGCGAGCAGATAAGCCAGCTTGGCAAAGGCGTCCATCATTTCTTCTGCTCCTCCGGCTTACGCTTGAACATGTGGAGCATCCGGTCGGTGACCATGAAGCCCCCGACGACGTTGATCATGGCGAACGCCACCGCGACTGCGCCCAGGATCGACGAGATCCGATTGTCGGCCGCGCCCGCAATGATCAGCGCACCGATGATCGTGATTCCCGAGATCGCGTTCGACCCCGACATCAGCGGGGTGTGCAACGTCGGTGGCACCTTCGTGATCACCTCGAAACCGACAAACATCGCCAGCACGAAGATCACGAACAGGACGACCAGTTCCTCGAGCATCCGCTCTATCCCTCCATCTTGGCCAGGGTCGCCTCGTGGACGATCCTGCCCTCGTGCGTGATACACGTTCCCTTGACGATCTCATCCTCGAAATCGAGGTGGAGCTTGCCTTCCTTGTCGATCAGGAGCCCCAAGAACGCTTGCATGTTCTTGGCGTACATCTGGCTCGCATGCACCGGCATGCCGGCCGGCAGGTTGAGCGGGCCCATGATCGTGATACCCTTGTGCTCGATCGTCTCGCCTGGCTTCGTGAGCGCGCAATTGCCGCCCGTCTCGGCGGCCAGGTCAACGATCACCGAACCCGGGCGCATGTCGTCGACCATCGCCTCCGTGATCAGCTCGGGCGCCGGACGGCCTGGAATGAGAGCGGTGGTGATCACCACATCCATGCCCTTCACGTGCCCGTGGATGAACTCCAGCTCTCGCTGATGCTCATCAGCAGACAGTTCCTTCGCGTACCCGCCCGCACCCTCGGCTTCCACCGCCTCTGCCGGGCTCACGAACTTCGCCCCGAGGCTCTCCACCTGCTCCTTCACCGCCGGTCGCACATCGAAGGCCGATACCACGGCACCGAGACGTCGCGACGACGCGATGGCCTGGAGGCCGGAGACGCCGGCGCCGATGATGAAGACCTTGGCCGGCGCAATCGTGCCCGCGGCCGTGACCAGCATCGGGAAGAACTTCCCGTTCCCCGCTGCGGCCATCAACACTGCCCGGTAGCCCGCGATCGTGCTCATCGAGCTGAGCACGTCCATCGACTGCGCACGGGTGATGCGGGGCAGCTGGTCGAGGCTGAAGGCCGTGACCTTACGGTCCGCAAGCGCCTTCGCGAGTGGCGCGTTGGTGAGGGGCCACAGCATGCCGACGACGACGGCGCCTTCCTTCAAGAGCGCAATCTCGTCTCGTCCGTCCGAGGGAAGCTGGGGTCGTTGGACCCGCAGCACTACATCCGCCTCACGCCAGATGGCGTCGCGATCGTCGACGATCGTCGCCCCGACTGCCTCGTAGGCCGCGTCGGTGTGAGAGGCCCCGAATCCCGCATCGTGCTCGATGCGTACCTCCACCGACTGGGCGACGAGACGCTTCACGACGTCCGGTGTAAGCGCCACCCGCCGCTCTCCGGCGAAGGACTCTTTGGGTACTGAAACAATCACGAGTCGTTCTCCTCAAGTGCCAAGGAGTTCGCAGACGAAAAACGGGAGCGGGCCGCTGAGGGTGCTCCCGGGCAGGACACTTCGACCCGCGGCGACGTCGTGTCGTCGCGGGCGAACCAGCGTGCTGTTCCGGGACCACTCCCCACGCCCCACTCCCCTATGAGAAGGCTGCTAATTGCGCGAGAAATCTAGTAGGGCCTGCAGGGCTTGCGGAACCCTCGAACCAAACACGTCACCGGACGATACGGTGATCACCCGGGCCGGATTGCCCGGTGCCCCGGCCGGGCCATCCCCACCGGCTGGGCCATCGCGTCCCTGCGGCCCTCGCGATCCGTCGTCACATCGCTGCCCGTTGACGAGGATTCCCTCCCCACCGCGGCCGCCCGGGCCACCTTTGCCTCCGTGTCCGCCCGGACCACCCGGCCCGCCAACGCTGCGCGCATCCACGAGGCCTGCCAGGAACCGCTCGTCCTCCGGCACCAGGAGCGTCACCGATCCGCCTGGCCCGCCGGGGGCACCCGTCCCACCTGCCTGCCCGATCCCACCGGCGCCTCCAGGTCCACCCGGGCAACCCGCCCGGCCCTCCACGCCGAGGGCGCCCCGGGCGCCGCGCGCCCCGCGCTCGCCGCGCCCGCCCTGAGATTCGATGACGTACCAATCGGAGGGCGGCACCATATCCGCATCGTGCAACACGTAAAAGGGAGGGGCATCCCCCACCTCCACTGCGAGCACGAGCAGGCGGTCGTAGAACGGCGAGCGCGCCGTACCGAGCCTGAGCAGGACGTCGGGCCCCGGAAGCCCGGCCGCCCCCGAGAATCCGAACGCGTGCGGGACGCAGGAGTACTCCGGAGCGACGACCGTCGTGGCTGTCAGCTCCGGCCGCGCCCGCATCACTGCGGTCAGGCGGAAGCCCTCCACTGCAGAGCGTAGCGGATCCCGGTCCGCGGTCCAGTCGCCGCCTGCGTGGCTCACGGCATCGGGACTCTGCCGGCCAAGGAACATCACGTGCAGTGCCGGCGGATTGTCGTCGTCGTAGTCCCGCGCAAAGGGGAGCACCGTACCGTCGTCCAGCACCGCCTCGTAGTCGGTCCGGATCCGATCGCCTGGGCAGGCGTACTCGCTCCGCGGCACCACCCGTATGGCTTCGATTCGTGCGACCAGCGTGGGATCGGGTGCAAAGTCGGGCGGGGGCTTGCTGGCGCAGGCCACCAGCACGCTCGCGATGGCGAGCGCCACCAATGCTCTCGTCATGTCGACATCTCCTCTCCGGGAAGGACGGACGACCCGGGGGCACGGTCGATCATCCGCCGCGCGTATGCATCTCCCGATGCGGATGCTGCCGCAGTCCGTCGGCACCGTATAGGGGCCCGCGCTCGAGCTGAACGAGGCGTTCCTCAGCGCCCCGATCGCTGCGCCCGCTCCAGCGCTCGCGCATCACGTCGAGGATCTGAGTATCGGAGGCGTCCCCGCGCAGCAAGGCCTTCAGATCGACCCCTGCCTCGCCGTACAGGCAGGTGAACCAGAATCCGTCGGCGGTGAGCCGGCTGCGGCCGCAGGAGCCGCAGAATGGGGCCGAGGTCGACGCGACGATACCGAAGACCGTGCCGTCACCGAGCACGAAACGATCGGCGGGCACCGCGCGATCGGTGGGGTCGCCCAACGGCTCCACCCCACCGAAATGCCGCCCGAGCCGCTCCAGCATCTCGGCTCGCGGCACGACGTGCGTCGTAGCCCATCGAGTCGCTCCGCCGACATCCATGTACTCGATGAATCGCACCTCGAGCCCTTCACGCTGACCGAACGCAATCAGCGATGGCAGTTCGTCATCGTTCACACCTCGGACAACCACGGCGTTGAGCTTTGTACCGCTGAATCCGGCCGCTCCAGCCGCCGCGATCCCTTCCAGCACCTCCTCCAGCCGGGCGCGCCGGGCCATCGTGCGGAACCGCTCCGGCCGGAGCGTGTCGAGACTCACCGTGATCCGGCGCAACCCCGCGTCCCGGAGTGCTTGCGCGTACCGCGACAGCAGCACCCCGTTGGTGGTCATGGCGAGGTCCTGAAGCTGGGTGTTCGCAGCAAGCAGCGCGAACAGCCGCGGGACATTCTGCCGCAGCAGCGGCTCGCCCCCCGTCACCCGCACGCGCGCCACGCCGAGCCGGGCGAACAGCGCCACGACACGCGCGATCTCCTCGTAGTCGAGGATCGACGGCCGTGGCAGCCAGACGTAGTGCTCCTCCGGCATGCAATAACTGCAGCGCAGGTTGCACCGGTCAGTCACCGAGACGCGGAGACTATCGAGCACGCGCCCGAAGGCATCGACGAGGCCTGGCGCGACGACGGCGGGAAGTGCCATATAGCGGTGCATTGTAAAGTGATCCGGGACCGCGGACCAGAGGGCACGCTGCGATGCCCGATTGGCACTCGATTCTCCGTGGTGGACACGACCCGTCCGCTCTTCGCTGGAGTCACCCGATGATTCCTGTCCGACATGCGTGTGTCACCGCAGCACTCCTCGGGTTTCTGCAGGCGGGGTGCCGCGGCCCCGCCGCCGAGGTCGGGCGAGGCGTGTCGCGGTCACTAGCCCAGCAGCGAGTCAGCACCCTTGCCGACGTCCGCTACGCCCTCGACGTCGAGGTACCACCCGACGCGGACCGTCCGGTCACGGGCACCGTGAGGATTCAGTTCGTTCGGCAGCGCGCCGCCAGTCCAGTCATACTCGACTTCGCGGGTCCAGCGGATGGCATTGGCGCCGTCACGCTCGACGGCCGCCCGGTCGACGTGACCGTCGGCGACGAGCACGTCGTCGTCCCCGTGCAAGGGCGCGCCGGTCAGCACCAGATCACGATCGCCTTCACGGCATCGGACGGGGCCCTCAATCGGACCACGGAGTTCCTCCATACCCTCTTCGTTCCGGATCGGGCGCGGACGGCTTTCCCGTGCTTCGACCAGCCGGACATCAAGGCGCGCTACACCCTGAGCCTTACCGTCCCGCCAGGTTGGACGGCCGTTGGGAATGCACCGTTGGTCGCGGTCGACACCGTCGCTACCGGCGTGCAGTACCGCTTCCGGGAGACGGCCCCCCTCCCCACGTACTTGTTTGCGTTCGCCGCTGGGCGCTTCGACGTGGCAACGCATGTGGCGACCGGCCGTACGCTCCGGATGCTGCACCGGGAGACGGACCCCGAGCGACTCGGTCGCAACGTGTCCGAGATCTTCGAGCTGCACGTGCAGGCACTCGATTGGCTGGAGTCCTACACCGGCATTCCCTACCCGTTCGAGAAGTTCGACTTCGTCGCCATCCCGTCGTTTCAGTACGGCGGGATGGAACACCCCGGTGCCGTGCTGTATCGGGCTTCGACCCTCTTCCTGGACGAGTCCCCTACGCAAGCCGAGTTGCTCGGGAGGGCCAGTCTGATCGCGCACGAGACCGCGCACATGTGGTTCGGTGATCTCGTGACCATGCGGTGGTTCGACGACGTGTGGATGAAGGAAGTATTCGCCAACTTCATGGCGGCGAAGATCGTGAACCCCGCGTTCCCCTCCATCGATCACGAGCTACGGTTCTTCCTGGCCCACCATCCCGCTGCCTACGCCGTCGACCGGACGGCAGGGGCGAATCCGATCCGTCAGGACCTGGAGAACCTCGCCGAGGCTGGCACACTGTACGGGGCGATCATCTATCAGAAGGCCCCCATCGTCATGCGCCAGTTGGAGCACCGCATCGGAGCGGCGTCACTACGCGACGGGCTGCGCATGTATCTCGAGCGCTTCGCGTTCGGGAATGCGGACTGGAGCGACCTGATTGCGATCCTCGACGAGCTGACCCCCGAGGACCTGGTGCTCTGGAGCGAGATCTGGGTCCAGTCGGCCGGGCGGCCCCGTGTCGACGTGCTGCTCGACACGGTCGGCGGACGAATCCGTGGCCTGGAGCTGCTGCAGTCCGACCCTGCGGGGCGGGGGCGGCTCTGGCCGCAGCCGGTGGTCGTCGCGCTGGGGTACGAAGACAGCATCGTGCGGATCCCCGCGCGCATGTCCGTCCCGCGGTTGGAGGTCGAGGCGGCTGAGGGGCACCCCGCGCCCCTGTTCATCATCGCGGGTGCCGACGGCCTGAGTTACGCGCATTTCCGTCCCGGTGCAGGCACTCCCGGCCAGTTCGCCGTGCCCGATCACAGGAGCGCACCGGCCCTGGTACGCGCCGTTGCGTGGGTGACGCGCTGGGATGCTGTGCTCGAGGGCGATACCGACGCGACATCCTTCGTCCAGTCGGTGCTCGCCGCGCTCCCCCAGGAACCCGACGAGCTCAACGTCCAGCTGCTCCTCCAACTCCTCGAACAGGCGTACTGGCGCTACCTGACACCCGCCGACCGGCTCGCAGCGGCCCATGACATCGAGGCGGTGCTGTGGTCGGAAATGGAGCGGGCTGCGACATCGAGCCGCAAGGCCACCTACTTCGAGTCCCTCACATCGGTGGCGTACACCCCTGGCACCCTCGACCGACTGGAGGCAGCGTGGCGCGGGGCGCACCAACTGCACGGCCTCCCGCTGGGGGAGCGGCGGCTCACGGCGCTTGCAGAGGCGCTCGCGCTCAGGAACGTACCGGCCTCGAACCAGATCCTCTCCCGTCAGCTAGCGCGAATCGAGAATTCGGATCGACGGGCCCGGTTTGCCTTTGTCGTTCCCGCCCTCTCCGCAGACGCTGCCGTGCGAGACTCCGTTTTCGCGAGCTTTAGAGATCCCGCGAATCGGGAGCGCGAGCCCTGGGTGTTGAGCGCCATGGCGTACGTCAATCACCCCGTACACGCCGACCATGCCATCCGGTACGTGCGTCCCGCCCTCGAACTGGTCGAGGAGATCCAGCGGACCGGCGATATCTTCTTTCCACTGCGTTGGCTGCACGCGACGCTGGACGGTCACGCCACGCGTGAGGCCGCCGACATCGTTCGAGACTTCCTGGCGGAGAACCCAGACTACCCTGCGCGCTTGAGGAACAAGATCCTCCAGGCCGCTGACGGCCTGTTCCGGGCCGCGGCCTTACGCGCCTCTTACGACTGAAACGACGGAATGGACCCTGCCGAATCGGCGCAAGTGTGCGCAGAAGGGGACACTACCGCACACCCGCGAAATCCGCTATCGTGAATGGTGGAGTCCCAATGCCGCGGAAGCCACTACAGGGCAAAGACTTGACGGTTTTCGGGCGATCCTGGTCCCCAGTGGCATGGTTTTGGCCATCGTTCAGGGCAGGAGGCAGACAGCGAAGGATTGGGCGGGCAGCGGGAGGAACGCCCAGGTGTTACTGGAAGGGAAGTTCGTATGACTGGCTGCATTGAAAGCGGATCGTCGCTAGCCTATCGGCAGTTGGACGCGGCCGTGGACGCGTTGGTTCCCGCCGTGGCGCAGCTGCTGGAGCAGGCCGCCGGCGGTCCGGCGCCGAGGTGCGAGAGCGACGGCCATGCGCATCGATTCGTCGTGCCCCTCCGGTTCCCGGACGGTATCGGACGTGGTGCTGTGGTTGCCGAGCTCTTCCCCTATCGGGACCAACTTCGACTCGACGTCGAGGTCACGCACAATCGCGTCTTTGCGGGACGGGACGGCGTGCCATCTGACCGCCGGTGCTACCTGAACGACTTCATCGCGTCCACAACGCTGTCCCCCGATGCGCGTGAGCTGAGCCAGGAATTCGTCCGCGACGTCATTCGAGGCGTCCGTAGGGCAATGGACGGCGTGCAGCGCCATAACCGCTCGCAGTCCGCGCCTTGGGCGCAAGTGACGGTCGCGTCACTCTCCGAGTGAACGCGTCGACGCAGCACAGGACGCCACGGGGGCGGCCGCTGGGCCGCCCCCGTTTTGCTTCGTCGGCGCTTGGCCTACGGCGAGCGTCCCAGCTCGACTCGGACGCTCGCCCAGGAGCCGCCAGGCCTGAGCGTGTATCTCGCATCCGCAATGACGACGGTGCCCGCGGCGGTGTCGGGAAGGAAGTAGGGGAAGCGTGCCCAACCGAGGAACTTCCGCGCCTCCGGCCCGCGCGTCGCGGCGACAGCATAGAAGCTCGGTTCCGGGCCCAAGCCCACAGGCTGGAGGTCTAGGCGTCCATCACCCGGCCAGACCAGTGTACCGGCGAAATACTCGTCGCCGACCTCTGCCAGCACCCGCCGGCGGAACGGATTCGCCGGCTCCGGCGCCACCATGACGCGAACCTCCCCGGTTCCGGCCCGTATCGCCGCCGTCTGCTCGGCCGTACGGCGGGCGAGGACCCCGGCCAGGCCCATGAGAAGTACGTAGCCGGAGACCAGGACGAGCGCGACACGTGCGGGAACCCCGCTGCGGCGTGGGTCCATCTCCGAGCGGCGCGCCCGACGCCGGGCTGCCACGATCCCGATGCCGAGCACCAGCCAGATCCACGGATCGACGATGAAGAGCGTATCGCCGTAGAACCAACGGGACGAGAAGGGCATCAGCAGACGGATGCCGTACACATTCAGGAAGTCGAGCAAGGGGTGAGTCGCGACGCCGATGACCGCGAGCAGGAGCAACTGGCCTGGCACCGCGGCGGGTCCCTCACGCCGGTGTCTGAGCAGGCGGTCGGTCAACAGCATGGCACCCGTGAGCAGCAGCGGCAGAGCCACCCACGCGACGATGCCATGCGTCCATCCGCGGCGAAACCACAGGGCCGTCGTCGGTCCGTCGAGGTAGGCCAGCACATCGATGTCCGGCAGGTTGGCGGCGATGAGCAGCGTCGCCATGCCGAGTCCCGTGCGGCGTTTGAGCCCGCTTTCGCCAACCGCGGCACCGACCAGCGTGTGACAGATCGGATCCACGCTGCTCAGGCGGTGGCAGGATCGTCCGCGGCGGCCGACCGACACCGCTCGCACGGACAGTGCACCCAAAGCCACTCGTAGGTATAGATGCCCGTGTCGTGGCCGTCACTCCAGCCGATCTTGATGGCGTAACTGCCCACCAGCGCAATACGCTCGGCGCGGACGTCCTGCGGCACCGTCGCCGGGTCGAGCAGCGGCCGCCCGGTCATCTCCTCCTGGCACGCGGCACACTGGCACGCCAGTCGCAGCTCGCGCGCCGGAAACGTGGCCACGTGGTCGTCGGCCCACGTGACCACGATCTCGCTTTCACCGCGGTGGATCCGGGTCGGCGGGGGAGCCGTGCTCACGACTCGAGCGTCGCCTCCATGCTGATGGCGAGCCCCGCCTTAAGCAACCGGGAGACCGGGCAGTTCTCCTTGGCCTCGGCCGCGGCCTTCTGAAACGCCGCGTCTTCGATGCCGTCGACCCTGCCCCGGACCGTGAGAGCCATCTTCGTAATCGTCGGCGTGCCATCGACGAACTCGAGCGTGCAGGCCGCCGCGGTCGTAATGCTCGTGGCGGGCGTCCCGGCCTTCTCGAGCCCGGCCGAGAGCGCCATGCTGAAGCAGGCAGCATGCGCGGCGGCGATCAACTCCTCTGGGTTCGTCCCCTTGGTGCCCTCGAATCGCGTCGCGAACGTATAGGCTCCCTCAAAGGCTCCCGACTTGCCCGTGAACGAGCCGTTCCCGGCCTTCAAGACGCCGTTCCACGTCGCCGTTGCTGTAGATGTCACCATGATGTCCTCGCTCTGACTGTTGGTTGGGAGGCAGGAAGATAACAGGGACTGGGGGCAGCGATGGCTCAGACGCCGTCGTACATTGCCATCATCTTCGGAGGAGGAGCGACGATGCGTACCGGATCGTGGGCGACGGTTGGCGTGGCGCTGCTGCTGTCCAGTGGCGTCCTCACCTCCGACCTCTCAGCGCAACGCCCGGAAGACATCGACGCAGCATGGAACCGCGTTCGCACCGTCTTCCGGCAGCGCCTCAGTGACGAAGGCATCGTCGGCGGTAGCCTGTGGTTACGCGACGCAAGCGGTGTGGTCCGTCGGGAGCTCGTCGGGTATGCCGATCTGGCATCCGGCCGCGCCATCGATGAGGAGACGATCTTCCATTGGGCGTCGATCACGAAGACGCTGACCGGAATTGCCATCATGCAGCTCCGTGACCGCGGGAGGCTCGATCTCGACGACGCGGTGGTCACCTACGTTCCGGAGCTCGAGGCCGTGTTCAACCCGTTCGGTTCCATGGAGGAGGTCACGATCCGGCAGCTGCTGAGCCACTCGTCGGGCTTCCGGGGGCCGACGTGGCCCTGGGGCGGCACTGAGCCGTGGCACCCGCACGAGCCGACGGAGTGGTCACAGCTCGCCGCCATGATCCCCTACACCCGCATCGAGTTTGCCCCGGGCAGTCGCTTCGGATACTCGAATCCCGGCATCGTATTCCTCGGACGTATCATCGAGCTGCTTTCGGGCGACGACTACGAGGTATACATCGACAAGAACATCCTCAAGCCGCTCGGCATGTTCCGCAGCTACTTCGACGTCACGCCATACCACCTCTTGCCCCATCGGTCGAACAACTACTTCGTCGATGGCGGCTCGCCGACGCCCAACGGGCTCGACTTCGACACCGGCATCACCGTGTCCAATGGCGGACTCAATGCGCCAATCCCGGACATGCTGCGGTACCTTCGCTGGCTGGGGGGCGACACGACCGTAACCGAGCATGCTGCGAGTATCCTCGCGCGCAGCTCACTCGAGGAGATGTGGATTCCACAGGTCTCCGTGCCGCCAACGCCGAGTAGCGGCGTGACCGAGGCTGTCGGGCTTGCGTTCTTCATCACGCGGTCGGGTCCGATCGAGGTCATCGGACACACCGGCGAGCAGCTGGCATTTTTATCCTTCTTCTGCGTCGATCCCACGAGCGGCGTGGCTGCGATCGCCGCCTTCAACACGACGGGGCAAGCGGCCGATGGCCCACCTGTCCCGAACACGCGGCTCGTTCGCGCGGAGATGCGCTCGCTCGTGCTCGGCGAGGTCTTCCCTATGCTCCGCTAGGTTGCGCCAGGCGGCTCGACAGCCACGCCGCCGCCGTCCGTTCGGCCCAGAAGACCGGCGCCCAGGGTCGCCCTCCCACGAATCCGACGTGTCCGCCCCGCGTCGAGATGCTCGTCTCGACGAGCGTGCCGCGAGCGATGTGCATCACCTCGTCGAGGATCGCGGCGGGCAGGAAGGGATCGTCCCGTGCAGAGATGAGCAGCGAGGGCACCCGGATCGCATCCAGGTATCCGAGCGAGCTCGAGCGGGTGTAGTAGTCGTCGGCGTCGCGGAATCCGTGGAGTGGCGCCGTGCCGGCGTCGTCGAACTCACGGAACGTGCGGGATCGGAGAACACGCGCGAGATCCACGCGTCCGCTCAGCATCGAGGCCTTCGCTCGGACCTTCCGCACCAGCTTCCGCACCAAGTACCGCCGGTACGCGCGTGACCAACCCCGTTCGATCGCTTCGGCGCCGGCAGCGAGATCGAACGGGACCGACACAGCGGCGGCCGCTCGTAACGCCGGCGCCGAGTCGACCGATTCCCCCAGGAACTTCAGGAGGACGTTGCCGCCCAGCGAGAAGCCGAGTGCGCCCATGCGGCGGTCGGGATGGCGGACAGAGAGCAACGCGAGCACGTGCCGGAGATCGGCAGTATCGCCCGAATGGTAGAGGCGACCCAGCCGATTGAGCTCGCCACTGCAGGAGCGGAAGTTGAGCCCGACTGCTGCGAGCCGGCAGTACGCCAGCTCGCGGTACGATTGGATAGCGTACTTCGAACGGGCCGATCCCTCGAGACCGTGCAGCACCACGACGAGCGGTGCATGCGCCGGCACCGGCGCGTCCCGGACACGCGGCCAGTCGAGATCGACGAAGTCGCTGTCGGGTAGCTCGATCCGCTCCCGCGTGAAGCGGACGCCGTCGCGTCGGCGGAGCACCCGGGCACCGACCGTCTGCGCGTGGCGGCCTGGCAGCCACCACGCCGGGCGGAATTCCTCCAGTGACACCGTGCGTCCCGCGATGCGTCAGCCGCCCTGCCCGACTGCCTCCTCCGCAGGGACACCGCGGTCCAGCTCGCCGTAGTCCAGTTCGCTTCCTCGCATGCTGTGCGGAATGAGGTACACCGCCAACATGACGACGGTCGCGAGGACCACCGCGAGGCGCCGCTGAGGCCGGGTGCTTCGCCGAGCCAGGAACAGCCCGCACGCGGCTACCCACACGATCCACATGAGCAGGGTCTTGTTATCGGTCAGGTCGTACCCGAGCGGAAAGCCGGTCCAGAACGCTCCAAACGCCAGCTTCTGCACGATGGGCCCCAGCACCATGCCGCCAATTGACATCAGCAACAGCGCGACCCACGCGTACCGCTCCATCGGAGCAGGCTGGAACAGCGCGGACAGGCCCGCGCGGATGCCAAACAGCACCGCGAAGAACATGAAGAACACGTGCGGCAGTAGGACCCAGAGCGGGACGTGATCCTTGAAACGGATCACGACGTTCTCGTCCCGATCAGGGACCCGGATCCTCCCAGCTGGGGACTCGAGAACGATCGTGTACTCCAGCTTGCCCGCAGCAGGTTGCTGCGGGAGGTAGCCGGCGAGCTCACCATCCTCGACCCGGAGGGGGAGCGCGGTCATCGGATCGTCGGTCTTGTGCCGCTTGAAGTAGAGCGTACCCGTCACGTCGTGATTGGGCAGGGGAACCGCCACGCGCTCGTCTTCGAACGACCAACCGCTGCGCGTCAGCCGGTACCGGTGCTCCTCTCCCGCGACCGCGAAGCCGCCGCGGAGCGGATGGGTCGGCCCCGTCAGGCGTTGAAAGACGGCCGAGCCGAGCATTACGAAGACGGCCACGATCCACAGGCCGATCCCGAGGGCGCGCCCACCCGAAGGCTCCCGAACTGGTACTGTCATGCAACCTCGCTCACCGGAACACAGGATTCGAGGGCCTAAGATAACCAGAGGCGCAGCTCCGATCAGCAGCCCCGCGTCTGTCGCTGGAGCTCGCGCCGCCTGGTCTCTGGGAGCCGCTCAATCGCAGAACGCGATGGCTTCCCCGATACCCCCCGGGTCCCGCACCGTGCTCACGATCGCGCGGGCCACCGACCTCACGTCGGCGGCCTTATCGCCGAGGGTCACGAAGACCTCATCCTTCTTGCAGTAGGCTGCAGAGCGCCGGGCGAACTCGGGATCGGCAGCCTGCCGCAGCTTGCGCATCGCGAGCCGCTCGGCCGCCGCAGGTGAGGGAGCGGTTACTTCAGGCCGCATTGTCGGGGTACCTTGCATGAGAGGCTCGGGAGCACCGGCCACCTCGGACCTTCGACAGGGGTCCGGAACAAATTGCGCGGCTTCGTGGTCCTACACGGGGTGCGGCAACCAGTTGATCGGAGGCAGCGGAGGGCCATGCGGGGCATTCGGACAATCGCGACGCTCGTGTTCGTGGGCGCGGTGCTCGGCCCGGCTGCGAGCCCGGCCCGGGCGCAGTATTTCGGTCAGAACAAGGTGCAGTATCAGGACTTCGATTTCGAGGTCCTGAGGACCGAACACTTCGACATCTACCACTATCCCGAAGAGGACGTCGCCATCGAGTATCTCGTCCTCATGGCGGAGCGGTGGTACGCCCGGCTGTCTCGCCTCCTGAACCACGACCTGAGCTCCCGCCAGCCGCTCATCATGTACGCAAGCGGACCGCATTTCCGCCAGACCAACACCCTCCAGGGCGACATCGGTGAGTCCACTGGCGGTGTCACCGAAATCCTCAAACGGCGCATGGTCCTGCCGTTCAGCGGTCCCCTTGCCGAAACGGATCACGTGCTGGGCCACGAGCTGGTACACGCCTTCCAGTTCGACATCACCGGCGAGGGGGGCGGCATCGCGCTCGCCGGGGTGCCGACGGTCATGCGGTTCCCCCTATGGTTCGTGGAGGGTATGGCGGAGTACCTGTCGGTCGGCCCACGCGACCCGAACACGGCGATGTGGATGCGGGATGCCGTGCAGACGCAACTGCCGGACGCCCAGAAGCTGGCCGACCCGCGGTTCTTCCCCTACCGCTACGGCCACTCGTTGTGGGCCTACGTCGCCGGCACCTACGGTGACGATGCGGTCGGGAGGATTCTCAAGGCCGCGCGGACCTCCAGCAGTCCCGCCATGGCGTTCGCGCGCGTCATCGGCGTGCCGCCCGACTCGGCGGTGGCCGGTTGGCATCGCGCGCTTCAGGACACCTACAATCCGCTATTCGAGCAGACCAGCCGCCCGATCGATTACGGGCGACCGCTCATGACCCCGGACATCAGCGGCGGGCGGATCAACCTGGCGCCAGCCCTCTCGCCCGATGGGAAGTACCTGGTATTCCTCTCGGAGCGCGATCTCTTCTCGATCGACATGTTTCTGGCCGACGTCGAAACGGGCGAGATCATTCGCAAGATCACCAAGACCGACGTCGACCCGCACTTCGAGAGCATCCAGTTCATCAACTCGGCGGGCGCGTGGGACGCAGACGGCCGCCGCTTTGCGCTGGGGGGCATCTCCAAGGGCCGACCCGTCCTGACGATCATCGACGTCGAGTCCGGACGGCGCATTCAGGAAGCACAATTCGACGACCTGGGCGAGATCTTCAGCCCGACCTGGTCGCCCGACGGCCGCGCCGTGGCCTTCTCGGCCATCGTCGGGGGTCTGTCCGATCTCTTCGTGTACGACCTCGACACCGAGACGCTGCGGCGCTTGACCAACGATGCCTACGCCGATCTGCAGCCTGTCTGGTCGCCCGATGGCAGCGCGATTGCCATCGTTACCGACCGCTTCTCGACCGGGCTCTCCAGCCTCTTGTTCGGCGACTACGTGCTCGCACTGGTCGATCCGGCGACCGGCGGCATCGATCCCGTGGACGGGTTCGAGCAGGGCAAGCACATCAACCCGCAGTGGTCGCCCGACGGGTCGGACCTGTTCTTCATCTCCGACCAAAACGGGATCTCGAACGTGTACCGCATGCAGATGGCGACGGGTGAGATCTCCCAGGTGACCAACCTCTACACGGGCGTGTCGGGCATTGCCGCGCTGAGTCCTGCACTGTCCGTCGCATCGCGGACCGGTGAGGTAGCGATCACCGTGTACGAGCAGGACGTCAATTCGATCTTCCTGATCGACCGGGCGGAAGTCCTCGAGGGTGGCCCGGTCGTCCGTCAGTTCGAGGGTATCGAGGATCCCGCGTTGCTGCCGCCGACGTATCGGATCACCGACGATGTCGCGAGCCTCCTCGCCAACGCGTTTTACGGCCTGCCACGGGACACGGCGGCCTATCCGAGCGATCCGTACCGCATGAAGTTCGCGCTCGACTACATCGGGCAGCCGTCTCTCGCGGTGGGGGTCGATTCCTACGGGACGTACATCGCCGGCGGCGCGTCACTGTTCTGGAGTGACATGCTGGGCAACCACAACCTGGCCACCGCCCTTCAGGTGCAAGGAGGATTGAAGGACATCTCGGCGTTGGTGGGCTACTCCAACCTCACCCGACGCCTGAACTGGGGCGTGACGGCGCAGCAGATCCCCTATCTCACCGGCTACGTCGATTACCTGTACGGTTCAAGCGGGGAGTTCATCGAGATTCAGCAGCTGTACCGGCAGACCAATCGGTCCGTCACGGGTCAGGCCGCGCTCCCCCTCAATCGCGTCCAGCGGCTGGAGGGGTCGCTCGGCTACCTCAACGTGTCATACGACATCGAGGAGCGCCTGCGGGTGTACGACCCATTCACGGGACAACGGCTGTTCGACTCCACCACGAGCCTCCCGGCGCCGGACGCCATCAACCTGGCCGTCGGGAGCATCGCCCTGGTCTACGATAACTCGCTGTGGGGTGTCGCAAGCCCGCTGATCGGTCAGCGCTACCGGCTCGAGGTCGCGGCCAACGTCGGATCGATCGACTTCTTCAATGTCGTGGCGGACTTTCGGAAATACATCATGCCGGTCCGGCCGTTCACGTTTGCCGCCCGCCTGATGCACTTCGGGCGCTATGGTCCGGACGGCGAGAATTCGGGACGACTGCAGCCGCTGTATCTCGGCTACGACGGCCTCTTGCGGGGATACGACTTCGGCTCGTTCGATTTCGCGCTCGAGTGCCCGACGGATGGCAGCCCCTGCACGAACTACAACCGCCTGTTCGGCTCCAAGATGATCCTGGGGAATGTCGAGGTCCGCTTTCCGCCGCTCGGGCTGCTAGGGATCGGGAGCGGGCTCTTCGGGTTCCTGCCGATCGAGATGGTGCTGTTTGGCGATGCCGGCCTGGCCTACTGCTCGGACGTCGCGTTCGAGTGCATTTCGGAGACGCGGGAGCTGTCGCGGCCGTTCTTCATGGGCGGCGAGCGGGACCCGCTCTTCAGCGCCGGGGCGGGCCTCAGGATGAACGTGTTCGGGTTCATGATCATCGAGCTCGACTGGGTCTACCCGTTCAACCGGGTTCGCGGCGGGCACTTCCAGTTCTCCTTCTTGCCGGGATTCTGACGCCCGGATGACGCGGGACCCGCGCGGGGAGGATGCGGCAACGCACCCTCCCCGCCGCACGCACGTCCGGCGCCCGAACCGGTTGGCGACGACTCGCCGCGATCGATAGACTTCGCCCATGGCATTTCTCGCGACACGGCACCAGCGTGCGCAGGTCGTCATCGGGCTGCTTGGCGCAGGGCTCCTCATCACCATGTGGCCGTACGTGACCGGGCTCCTCGGAGCACCGGTGCTCTACGTGGTGTTCAACCCGCTCTACGGACTGCTCAGGAAGCGGCTCCAGCCCGCATTCGCTGCTGCCCTCGTCGTCGCGACCGCCACGTTGGTCCTGCTCGTTCCGGGCGCATCGATCGTCACACTCGTGATCAACGAAGCGCAAAGCCTTGCGGGCGGACTCATTCAGAGTCCGCTCGTCGGGCGGCTGGCGGACCTGCAGGTCGGGGATTTCGCGGTCGGTCCTCGGCTGGTGAGTCTCGGTGAGAACGCGGTGCAGTGGATTGGATCGAGCGCGCTCGATCTCATGGGCACTGCGACGAAGCTCGCATTCAACCTCACGATTGCGATGTTCGGACTCTACTTCCTGTTGGTGGCCGGCGGCCGCACGTGGGAGGCAGTGAGCCCCTATATCCCGTTCAACGCGGCAAACACCGAGCAACTGCGGGTCCGCTTCCAAGACGTGACCTACTCGACACTGATCGGCACCGGGCTGATCGCGGTCGTCCAGGGTGGATTGGTCGGAGGGGCCTTCGCCGTTGCCGATCTCCCCAATGCTGCGTTCTGGGGCGTGGTCACCGGTGTCTTCGCGATCCTGCCGGTCGTCGGCAGTGGCCTCGTCTGGGGACCCGGCGCCGTCGCCCTCATGCTCGGCGATCGCGTCGGCGCCGGCGTGGCGGTGCTCGTGTGGGGGATCGTCGTGGTCGCGAGCGTCGACAACTTCATTCGGCCCCTCGTGTACAACCGCTGGGCACGGATTCATCCCCTGGTGACTCTCGTGGGGGCACTTGCCGGCATCAGGTTCTTCGGACTCCTGGGCCTGCTCATCGGTCCGCTCGCCCTGTCCTACTTCTTCGAGTTGATCGAGATGTACCGCGCGGAGTACATCGATGAGGAAGATCGCGCAGAGCATGTCGACGGGCTCGTGAGCGTCACCGAAGTCCGCAACCCCGCGTCCGGCGCCTACGACGTCCCGGAGTGATCAGGGCGCCACCGACCGCGCACCACCGCATGCTGATCTCCCTGCTCCTGACGATCACCGTCGCATCGCCCGCCGCCGTCGGTCCGCAAGGTAGCACCGATCCGCAGCGCGACTCACTCGAGGTACGCCAATCGCTCGAGCAGGCTCAGCGCGACTTCGAGCGCCTGCGCCGGAGGTCTCTCCCGTTCACGCTGGCCGGTGGGCCCTCGCCATGTCCCGAGCGGGTCGGTCGATTCTGTACGTGGCCGGAGGACCCCGACGATGACCCGGACGAGCATCCACCGGAGCATGAGCGTACCGTGGCGGCGCGGGAGAACCTGATCCGCCAACTCGAGGCTGCGGCTGCGCGGCTTCCCGGGGACGGCTGGATCGCGGGGCAGCTGGTCCGCTATCTCCTCGAAGCGGGCCGCAGTGCGGAAGCCGCGAGCGCCGCGGAGAGCTGCCGGGCGGCATCATGGTGGTGCAACGCGGTGCGAGGACTCGTGGCACACACCCTCAGCGACTTCTCGAGGGCAGACAGCGCATTCGGGCGCGCCCTCGCGCAGGCGCCCGACGACGTTCGCTGCGGATGGACCAATCTGACGGTCCTGCTCGATGCGGACGCGGTCCGATCCTACCGGGATCTCGACTGCGACGCCCGAATGGCCGTCAACGACCGCGTGTGGTGGCTGGCCGACCCCTTGTGGCTGACGCCCGGCAATGAGCGGCGAACTGCACACTACGCGCGCGCGGCATACGCGCGGATCTTCGAGGGCACCGCGGTGCCGCACGGCATCCCCTGGCGCGACGACAACACCGAGCTGCTCCTCCGGTTCGGAGTGCCGGAGCGATGGGAACAGACCCGCGCTCGGGGAGCGAGCGGGCAACGATCCGTCATCGGCCACCGGTCGAGCAGCGGGCGCAGCTTCGTGCCGCCGGGGCGCTACCTCGATTCACTGCCCCTCATCGGGGCACAGCCCTGGCCCCTCGACGGGAGGCGCGAGTCCTTTCAGCCACCCTATGCGCGTCGTTTCTCCGAGCTCGACGCACAGATCGCCGTCTTTCCCCGCGACGACCACGCCGTCGTCGTGACCGCGTTCCCAATCGCGCCGCACCCCGACGCAGGTGGAACCAACCCAGGGCGTGTCGAGACCGCCGCCTTCTTCACCGTCGCCCAGGACTCCGTGCTCCCGGGATGGTCCGCTGCCGAGGACTCCTCCGTCGCCCGACTCGTGCTGATCACGCCCCTCCGGCCGGGCATCCTGAGCGTCGAAATGCTCCGAACGCCGGATTCCGTTGCGGCTCGGTCGCGGCACTGGCTCGATCTGGGGTCCGGCGGGCCGGGGCTGGCCCTTTCGGACCTCCTGCTGATCCGATCGGACTCGGTGCTACCCGCGGTGCTCGAGCACGCGGTGAGCGCAATGCGCGGCAGCGCAGCATTTGCACGGGGCGAGAGCGTGAGCGTCTTTTGGGAGGTCTACGATCCACCGGTTCGCGAGCCAGTGAGCGCAACGCTCGTCGTGGAGCGGCGCGATCGCGGCTTCCTGCGGAGGGCCGTCGAGTGGCTCGGCCTTGCCGGACGCGAGCCACCAGTCAAGCTGGAATGGACCGTGAGCTGGCCAGCCCGGACCGCCGTCGCTCCGGGCGCCATCACGCTCGAGCTGCCGCCGGGTCAGGAAGGTACGTTCCTCCTCACCCTGAGCATCGCCACCTCGTCCGGATCCATGGCCGTCAGCCAGCGCGAGATTACCATCCGTGACGAATGATCTGCTTCGATCCAAGGGGGCATGACCGTGAACCGACCCGTCGCGTGGCTCATTCTCCTGATGCTGACAGGGTGTACCGCGCAGCGAACCCACGACACGCCGGCCGCTGTTTCCCACGAGCCTGCGTCTGTGCAGGCCGTGTCGCTGCTCGGCGATACCCTGGGGCCGCCGGTCCTGGACTCTGCCGTTCGGTCCGCACGCGATGCGGCGTTGGCACAGACCCGGGACGCGTATGAGAGGCAGCCTGGCGATCCCGATTCGATCATCTGGTACGGCCGGCGGCTCGCCTACCGGGGCAATTACCAGGGTGCCATCGACGTGTACTCGTGGGGCATCGAGCGGCATCCGACGGATGCCCGACTGTTTCGGCACCGCGGACATCGCTACATCACGATTCGCGAACTGGACAAGGCCTTGGAGGACCTGCTCCGTGCTACCCAGCTCACGAGAGACACCCCGGATCTGGTGGAGCCGGACGGCCTGCCAAATGCCCGGGGGACCCCCACGAGTACCCTGAAGACCAACATCTGGTATCATCTGGGGCTGGCCCACTACCTGCGGGGCGACTTCGCGCGTGCGGCTAGCGCCTACCGCGAGTGCCTGCGATACGCGACCAACCCGGACATGGACATCGCGGCTCGCTACTGGCTCAACGTGACGCTGCGCAGACTCGGTGCCTATGCCGACGCGGCCGATCTGCTCCTTCCAGTGACGTCGGAGCTGGACATCATCGAGAACCACGCGTACCACCACCTGCTTCTCGCGTACAAGGGCGTGCTCGAAGCGGATTCACTGCTCGGCGTGGCGCGAACTGGCGATGCTCTGGCCGGCGCGACGTTGGGATACGGCATCGCGAACTGGCGTCTGACGTCGGGCGACACGGCCGGCGCGGTTGCCTTGTTGCAGGAGATCCGCGGCGGCCCGGAGTGGCCCGCCTTCGGATTCATCGCCGCCGAGGCGGACCTCCATCGGCTCGCATCGGCCGGAGGCGGTCCATGACCCGCATGTACCACGGTGCTCCGGTCAGGTTCGTCCTCGTGCGCTCACTTCTGCTCGTGGCCGTGCCGGCTGCGGCACCAGGTACACTCGGTGCACAGGCATTCGAGGGCTCCGTGACCATGCGCGAGCTGTACCTGGAATCCGCACCCTTGAGCGCGGCCCTCGTCGCCGAGCCCGACCGTCTGCCCCACCTCTCGCTGGCAGACCTAGAGATGCGGGCCGACTCGGCCGGCGTACCCGTGGAACGCACCGAACTGACGTACTACGTCTCCGGGTCCCGCCTCCGAAGCGTACCCACCGGCGACTCCTCGGGGTCGGCGGAATTCCTCATCGCCGACTTCGCAGCGGGGCTCTATCGCGTCGTGGATCCCGCGCAGACACTGATCGTGGAATGGCGGGGACGCAGTGCCGGTGACACGACCACGATTGGCGGATACGCCCTCCCCGACGATCCGGACATCTCCGCGATCGGCCAGTCCCGCGAGGTCAATGGCTTCCTGTGCGACGGCTGGGTGATGCGGCGCGGCCCGGCGATCGTCGAGGCCTCATGGTTGACGGCTGAGCTCGACGATCTCACGCGGACCTTCGCACATCTCGCGCTGCTGTCCGAAGAGCTGAGCGGCAGCGGGGAATCCGGCCGCTCGATCCTGCGGCTGCTCGACAGGGGGTTCCCGGTACGAACCGTGACGGCCGACGCCGACGCAGGCCTCATCTCTGCCGCGGAGGTCACTGCGGTCGAGCGCCGTGCACTTGCGGCGGATGCGTTCGACCCTCCTCCCGGCTACCTCACCGTCACAGTAGAGCGCTGAGGTCACACCAGAGACGCGCGGGGTGGAGCAGGCACGCCCACCCCACGGCCTCGTACACCGGCTTACTCGGGACGGCGGATGGTCACACCGCCGTTGGTCGTGACGACCGTGACAGGAGGCCCGCCGCTGCCGAGATCGGTGCTGAGACGTCGCCCAATACGCCCCTGAACCGTAACGGGGAAATCGACGGTCATTCCGCCGTTCGTCGTCCCCGTCTCGAGCCGGGCTGAGTATCCCTCGGGCACCATCAACGTGACGCCCCCGTTGGTCGTTCGGACGTCCAGGCCACTTCCGCTCCAGCGGTCACCGGTCAATGCGACCGTCACGCCACCGTTGGTGGTCCGCCCCCGAACGGTGCCAGCCAGCCCTGTGACGCGGATCCCGCCGTTGGTCGTTCGGAGCTCGATGTCTCCGTCGACATCCTCGATGGCAATGCCGCCGTTGGTGCTTTCCAGCGCGAGATCGGTCCGGACAGGTACCGACAGCCGAAAGGAGGCCGACCACGATCGCCTCCCACTCCTGTCCGGCCCCGATGCGCTCAGCTCCGCGCCGTCGAGGTCGAGCCGCACATCCGACACCATCTGCCGTGCCTCCTCGTCGGTGTCCGCCCATGCGGCGACCCTCACACGCACGAGCACGTCGCCGCGCTCAGTGCCTGTGACATCGATGCCTCCGTTGGGACGCGCATCGACCGAGACGCGCCCGTCGGCCGCGAGCGTGGCCTCCCGTACCTCACACGCGTAGGCACGCTCGCTCGCGCCGTGCTGCTTGCACCATTCGTCGTCCGCGCTGACCCGGACCTGTGCACCGAGAGGCACTGGCACCACCCACCAAGCGACCGTAGCCGCCACGCCCGCCGCGATCATCGTCGTGACAGTCATCCGTCTCTCCTCGGAAGGGTCTGTCTGTTCGACAGTCTGGCGACAACAAGGGTTGCTGCCGCCGCTCGACACCCTACGGACGGAACGGCGTGCCGTTTCACTCATGCCGTCCGTCAGCTCGGTCGCTCGTCGGCAGGAAGACGGCGTAAACACCGCGCAGATCCCCGACCCCGAAGTCGTATGCGCGGTCGTCTGGGTAGTTCTGTCTCACGAATGCAGGCCGATCGTCCCCGGCTCCATGGCAAACCAGACATGCCTCCTCGACCAGGATGCGCCGGAAGTAGCGCACGCCGTCCCGTCCCTGCATGCTCGTCCGGACCCAAATACCGCTCAGCTCCGGATCGGAACGCATCATGTCGTAGACGTGCTCGGCCTCCCGATCGAGCGCATTGGCCGGGTTGCGGTACCTCGCCGCGAGTTGCTGTACCGTCCAGCCATTCCGCTCGGCGATTTCGCGCGCACGCATGCCGACCGGCCGGCACACTTGCTGAAACGCCTCTTGATCGGCGGGCACGCCCCGGTCCCCGAAGGCCCCTGCCAGGCCGGAGCGAAGCGCATTCAGCTGCTCAATCTCGCTGACCGCATCGCCGATCCGTGGATGTTCTTGCGCGTCCGGAGCGGCGGCGGTTCCCACCAACACCACAGCCAGACCGGCCAACACCGGCACTCGTGCTCGCATGAGTCCCTCCCGATGGAGATGCAAAGCCCCCCTCGGCGATCCTAGCACAGCGGCCTGGCAGTCGCCAGCCAATGCCTGCTGCCTGGTTGCGGTCCGCGAAGTACTTTACCGGCATGACGGGCGTGCTCGACGTTCTCGGCAACATCTGGAATGTGACGGCGGCGGTGCTCACGCTGCTTCTCAGCGTGATCGCGTCGGGTCATGCCGTACTGTACAAGCGAGACAGTCGCGCAGCTATCGGCTGGGTCGGCCTGATCTGGCTGGTCCCGGTGGTGGGCGCCGTGTTGTACGCACTCCTTGGCATCAACCGGATTCGCCGCCAGGCGGCTGGCCAGCGGGCGCAACATCCCATCCTCAGCTCGGGTGCGTTCGCCCCAGTGGCGCTACCGGCGGCGGGTGGGCTCCCTGCCCCCCTCGAACATCTTCAGAGCCTGGCGGAGTTGGTTGATCGCGTGACCGGGCAGCCGCTCACGGCGGGTAACGAGGTCACGCCGCTCGAAAACGGCGAACAGATCTACCCCTCCATGCTGAAGGCGATCGATTCCGCGTCTCGAACCATCGCGCTCTCCACGTACATCTTCGACAACGACCGGGCGGGTGCGCAGTTCGCGGACGCGCTCGTGCGAGCGGTGCGCCGCGGCGTCCAGGTTCGTGTCCTGATCGACACGGTGGGAGCCCGCTACTCCCGGCCGTCGATCGTCGGGCATCTGCGAGAACGCGGTGTGACCGTCGCACTGTTCGGCCGCACGGTCCTGCCATGGCGCATGCCGTACATGAACCTCCGCAATCACCGGAAGATCCTCGTGGTCGACGGTACAGTCGGGTTCACCGGTGGCGCGAACATTCGTGAGGGCACGTACGTCGACCACGCCACGCGGCACGCCGTCCGTGACCTCCACTTCCGGCTCGAGGGCCCGGTCGTGGCAGAACTCACGCACGCCTTCGTGCAGGACTGGGTGTTCACCACGCACGAGCAACTCGACGGCTCGGCGTGGTTTCCGCACCTCGTGTCGGTCGGTCGCGTTGCCGCCCGGGGAATCGTGGACGGGCCCGATGAGGACTTCGACAAGGCCCGTTTCGTCTTCATGGGCGCGCTCGCCTGCGCCAAGCAGCGGGTGCGGATCGTCACCCCGTACTTCCTCCCTGACGCTGGGCTGATCGGCGCACTCGACGTGGCCTCGCTGCGGGGCGTGGACGTCGAGATCGTCCTGCCGGAGACGAACAACCTCGTCGTCGTGAAGTGGGCAGCGACCGCGCAGCTGTGGCAGGTGCTCTATCGCGGCTGTCGCGTGTACTACACGCCGCCGCCCTTCGACCATTCCAAGCTCATGCTCGTGGACAACTCCTGGGCCCTGTTCGGCTCGACCAACTGGGATCCGCGCAGTCTGCGGCTGAACTTCGAGTTCGGTGTGGAGTGCTACGACACCGCGCTGGCGGCTCGTCTGCATGCGATCGTCGACCGCAAGCTCCAGCACGCGCGCCGTATCACCGCGGAAGAAGTCAACAGCCGACCGCTGCTGAACCGACTGCGGGACGGGGTGGCACGGCTCGCCTCCCCGTACCTCTGAGCGGAGCTGCGGCTCCCCGACCGGGGACACGTCGCCCATCCGAGTCCGTGATCAGCCGCCGATCAGGCTGAGCACCCACGCACACACCAGCCCACCATAGATGCCAAGCGCGTACCCGCCCACGGCCATCAGCAGACCGACCGGGGCCATTGCGGGGTGGTATATGCCGGCGACCACGGGCGCCGACGCAGGCCCGCCGATGTTGGCCATGCTTGCCGTTGCCACGAAGAAGAGGGGAGCCCGCACAAGCCGTGCACCGATGTACAACGCGAGTGCGTGGATCCCGATCCACAGCAGCCCTGCTCCGACGAACGCGGGCGCTTCGACCACCGCTGTCAGATCGGCCTGTGCGCCAACGGCCGCCATCATGAGGTACAGGGCCGTGAATCCGAACCGTGAGGCGCCAACCTCCTCGAGGCGCGCCACCGGGGTGAAGGACAACAGCAACCCACCCGTCACCACGATCAGGACCGCCCAGGTCGTGTGGCTGATGATGGTCGGGTCGCCCAGCACCGGAAGCTGGCGGCCCAGGACAACACCGAGGAGGGCGCCACCGAAACCCAGCCCGACGATGACCGCAACGTGCCACAACTCGATCGGACGCCTGTGCGACGTCAGCTCCGCGAGCCGCCGATTGGTCTGTTCGACGGCTGCCGTACGGGCTCGTGTGCGGGTGTCGAAGCGTTGCTGCCAGCCGCTGAAGAACAGCAGCACACCCATCCATCCATATCCCACCACGGTGTCGACTACGATGACCGGCCCCAGGAGCGAGTCGGGCGTGCCCACGCTCCTGGCGATCGCCATCATGTTGGCCGATCCGCCGATCCAGCTCCCGGAGAGCGCCGCCAGACCTTTCCACGAGTCCTCCGGCAGAAAGGGCCCGAAGACGATCAGCGCGATGGGGCCGCCGACCAGAATACCCACCGTACCGGTCACGAGCATGAACAGCGCCATCGGCCCCAGCCGCAGCAGACTCCTGAGATCGACCGTGATCATGAGCAACAGCAGGGCCGTCGGCAGCAGATATCGAATCGTCCAGTCGTAGGCTGACGAGGCTGCGGGCGTGATGCCGATCGTCGTGGAGATCGTCGGTACGAAGTAGGCGTAGATGACCGGCGGCGTCACGGCGAACAGTTTCCGGAGGCTGGGCAGGCTGCTCAGCCAGAAGATCGCCGCCACGAGGCCCGCAAGCCACGCGAAGACGGCCATCGGGTCAGTGATCAGCGCGTGCGTTCCGGGTTCAGGCATGGCGATGCGCAGCGGAGGTGGACAGGCGGGGAAGATAGCGCGAACACGCCGTTGGACTCGATGAAGGGACCGTGGTTGCCGGGTAGTCGGTCACCGCTCGCCCCCGCCGCGCCCAACGACGAGATCGTCGAGTTCGGCCAGCGTGAGACGAACGCTCACGATGTACGGCGCCTCGTCCGCGGTCCAGTGCCCATAGGAGGTGGCAACGATGGTACCGTCGGGAAGCAGTTCCAGAGCCGGATACGCCGCATCCCACTCGTGCCGGTTGTCCATGAGCCGCACGCGGTACGCCCCGTCCCGTCCGGTTCGGATGTCCTCGTAGCTCCCTACCCATCCGACCCAGTCACCCTTGGTCGGACTGCCCGACGCCATGTCGCGGAAGCTCACGAAGAGCCGTCCATCGGGTGCGTACACGGCCACGTGCCGATCTCCGGTCAGCGATGCTGGAAGCTCACGCGGAACGGACCAGGTCGCTCCCTCATCGTCCGAAAACACCACGAACGAGTGGTGCGTCCGACTGTTCTCGCGGAGGAGCACCGCCAGCTGCGACCCATCGGGTGAGCGGATCAGTCCCGGCTCGCAGAGATCGGCATCAGGATGCTCCGTGATGACCTCAGGCCCGCTCCAGGTACGCCCCCCGTCGAACGACAGGGTCTTGTAGACACGGAACGTCGACGGTACTCCGCTTCCGCGGAGGAAGCGGCCATCGTCGTGGAACAGGGCCATGTGCGAGCCATCCTGCAGTCGCATGAGGGACGCCATCGCAACGATCCCCCCGAAGTCCCCGATCGGCTCGAGCGGTGTCCACGTGTGCCCGTCGTCTTCCGACCGCGCCATGCGGATGGGGAACAGCCCCGAGAACAAGAGCAGCCTGCGCACGCCCGACCCGTTGACGACCCGGAAGATCGTCGGCACCTCCTGGGAGGTAGCCCAATTCTCGGGCGTCGGCAGGCGATCGCCCCACGTCCGCCCGCCGTCGGTGCTGCGCTTCATGACGACGGCGCCTCGCCCGTGTCCTTCCGGGTACACGGCGATGATCGTCCGGCCGTCTTCCAGCAGCACGGTCGTGGGGTGACCTAGGTACCGACCTGGCATCCGGTCCACCACGACCTGGCGGCTCGTGTCGTCCGCCAGATCAACGAGCGGGACAGCCGCGGCAGCAGGCGCGCCACCTTGGGCCTGGCCCGCCTGCCCGAACACGAGCATCAGCGCAAGGATGAGACGCATCATGCGACAAGAATGAGGGAGGATCCTGCGGCAAGCTAGTCCAGATGCATGTTGATGATGGGCAACCAGCGGGTGATCCCCTCGTTGTTGCCGGCGTAGTTCAACACGCCGATCTGCACCCCGTGCAGTTCCTCAGCCTGATTGAAGACGCCAAGGGTGAGACCCCGCTGCTCCCGCTCGATGCGGTTGTAGGCCGCGATCGACACGCCCTCGAGCGTGCCGATGCGGGTCCACGCGATGGCGGTCGCCCACCCTTGGAGGTATTCGGTTCGCACCCGGTAGCCGCCGACGGCCACCCCACGAATCCCGATCGAGTCGCGCACTTCGCCGACCGTCAGCGCAATACCAGTGATCGGTGCGCCAGAGGCGATGACACCGATTCCTCCGACGGCGAGTCCCTGGATGCCACCACTCCCGACCACGCCGAGACCCGCGATACTGATGCCCTGCATCTGCCCGGTGGCCACGAGCCCCAAGCCAGCGGCGCTTACGCCGGTCATCGGCCCGCTCGCGACCGTGCCCAGGCCCGCGATATTGATCCCCAGCATCTCCCCGCTCGCGACGAGGCCGAGGCCAGCGATATTGACGCCGCGCATCGAACCGCTCGAGATCGTGCCGAGCCCTCCGACGTTGATGCCGGTCATATTGCCCGAACTGACGAGCCCCAGCCCACCGATGTTGATCCCCGCGATACTGCCGCTGGATACCGCACCGAGCCCGCCGAGGTTGATGCCCACCATATCGCCTTCGGCGACGGCACCGAGTCCACCGACGTTGATCCCGGTCAGCGAACCGTTGGCAACCAGGCCGAGGCCGGCCACGTTTACCCCTGTTACGCTACCATTGGAGATCAGTCCGAGCCCACCGATGTTGAGGCCCGTGAAGCCGTCGTCGGCCACTGCCCCGCCGATGCCGATGGTGAGCCCGCGAAAGCTCCCGCCATCGGGCACGACCCCGACCGACAGTCCGTTGTACTCGGCACGGTCGTTGTCCTCGTGGCGCCAAAAGGTGACGTTGATGCCGTTGATGCGCTCGACATCACGGTCGAGGGCGTTGAAGCGGAGACCGTTCCACCAATGCGAGTTGCCAACGCTGAGACCGGAACAGCCAACACCGAGGTTGAAAGCGCTGCCTCCGCAGGACCGCCCGCCATCACCCTCCTGACCGAGGAGCGCGGGAGGCAGGAGCAGCAAGGAAGCCGTGAGCAGGCACAGCGTGCGTCGAGCCATCATGGTCCGCGTTGTCCGCTTGCATTCGACTAACCGTACGGTAGGGAGATGGGAAGGTTTCTCGGATATCTGCTTGCCCGGCACGCACATTGGGGCGGCCGAGTGAACGACCGCCCCCCCGGTGCCGGCTTCGGCTCAGCCGGGGCGATTCAGCGTATCAGGGGAGCAGCACGGAGCTCAGCACCACCGCACGCGAACGCGGTACTCGATCGTGACGGAGCCGCGCGCGGGGATCTGGACGGTAAAGGTGAACGTGCGGCTGTCCACCCTGGCCGCTGCATGGCTCGACGAGAGGATCTCCCAGTCCCCCCCCACCGGCTCCCACACCTGGACCTCGGCCCGCTCGTCCTTGTGGTTGCGTAGTTCGATCTCCCACGCGGTCTCGGAGACACAGCTACTCACCGCGCGCCACTCCATCTGCCGACGATCGCCGACGACGTCGAAGGCTTCGCCCATCTTGATGCGGACGCGCTCGTCGCGCGGTGTATGGTCGATCTGGTCTTCTCCGATGAACTGTTGGGCGCCCGAGCCATCGGCCTTGTAGACCCGCACGACGCCCTTCGGCAGAGGCATCCCCAGATTCTCGTCTTCGCTGTTCTCGAAATCGAGATACACCCCCACCTTCTGGTTGGACATCACCTGGCCGTGAGAACCCCGATAGTAGTAGGGCTGGCCGTAGAACAGCAGGCGCTTCTGGACACCCACGTTCGCGGCTTCGAGCAGGGTCACCTGCTTTTGCTCATTGTTCCGCAGGGTCGTCGGCCGTGCCAGCGTGTAGAGGTGATACTCGAAGAAACTCTCTTCCTGGAATCCGGCTTCCGCGACCCGCATGGCTTCGAGTTGTGGCTGGGGCCGTCCGGCCCTCTCCGCCACGCGCTGCACATCGCCCGCCACCAACTTCAGCTCGGCGTTCTCGTACGTGGCACCGCTCTGGTTGGCGAGCGTGACCCAGCCGGTGAGATCGCCCGCCGAATCGTCGGCATTGATCACGAAGACGTAGTCGGCTTTCCAGTTCAAGCCGCCGGCGAGGTAGGACACTTCCAACTCCTGCCGACCATCGCGGCTGTCGAGCAGCCAGACGAGCGTGGGCCGCGCGATCAGATTCTCCGGAATCTCGGGGAAGGAGAACCGGCCGGGAAAGTTGAACGTGATCTCCTCGCCGATCCGGAGGATCGTGCCCTGGTTCACCGAGAGCACCTCCGCCTCGAAGGGCTGCTCGCGACCTGTGGACTCGTTGTAGCGGTACACCGTCACGGCCCGCCCCACGTACTTCTCGAGCAGCTTCTGTGGATTCAGCAGGTCGTACTGGTAGTTCTGCTCCAGGACGCGGAGGCCGTCGCCGCGCGCCGATCGAATGTGGACGGTCTCGGGCTGGATCGATGCGGCAACGTCGCCGAACTCGAGCTCGACCTCGCCGCGGGTGAGGGTGACATCACGCACTTCTCGCACGAGGCCGAAGTTCTGGTTGTAGACCGTGATGGCGACCGACTGCCGATCCTCGGCGGAGGACTGCAGCGGGGTCACCTGCCCCCTCCCGATCGTCGGGCACAACACGAGGGCGGCGGCGATCAGATGGACGACCCGTGATACGGTCATCCGTGTCGTTGGTCGGGACATGCATGCATCTCCAGTGAATGCGCTCAAACCCGATGACGTCTAAGGTGTCACGACTTGCACACCGGGGGATCTGGTCGGGTCGGTGGTCAGCCGTCGCCGGCGATCCCCCGGGCGACGTGGTCGGCGATCGCCATAATGGTGATCATCGGGTTGACCCCGCTCGAGTGCGGGAACGTCGCCCCGTCGGCCACGTACAGGCCGCGAACCGTGTGGCTCCGGCCGGTAGCGTCGACCACGGAGCGCCGCGGATCGCTGCCCATCGCCGCCCCACCCATCTGATGGAAGCTGATGTACGACATTCGGCAGCGGCGGTAGCCCACCCGATCGGCCGCACTGGCGAAGCGATCGAGCCACCCCCTCGCAGTCGTGAGCATCTTCACGGGCGGCGTCTGCAGCGTCCACACCTCGGTCGCACCAGCCGCGGCGAGCAGCCGGGCCCCCTCGACCATCGCCCGTCGCACGTGGGCCGCGTCGAACCGCGACAGCTCGTAGCTGATGCGGGGCTGTCCGTCCGTGCCGACGTGGACACGCCCGGGGTCCCGATCGCGCAGCAGCAGTCCGACAAGGCCGACGTGTCCGAGCCGTGCGACGTCCTCCCGCCACTGGCGCGCCCCGTTCCAGCCGAATGCGCTCCCAACCAGGGCGAAATGTGCCGGAGCCGTTTCGAGCTTCACACCGAAGCCCTGCCGCTGATCGGCGAACTGGTCCGAATAGCGGGTCTGCAACGCACCGCTCCACGGCTCGACCCGATCCGGGAAGATCCCGAGAATGGCGGAGGCGGGGTGCAGTCGCAGTCCGACGCCGACAGCCCGGTCCCGCACGCCGGAGCGACGGAGGATCGCCGGGGTGTAGATCCCGCCGGCAGCGACCACCACGGTACCTGCTCGGACCGTCAGTCGGTGGGCGGCGCCATCGGCTGCGCGCACCGTCCCCGTGACCCCGGTCGCGCGGCCATCCTCCAGCAGGATGCGTCCGACCTCGCAACCGGTGACGAGACGTGTTCCTCGAGCCACGGCATCGGTCAAGTACGTGCGGGCAGTCGAGTTCTTGGCACCGTGGCGGCATCCATAGCCGCAGTACCCGCACTCCAGCCCCTCGAGACAGTCTGTGACGTTGCGGGGCATGACGTCCACGTGCCATCCGAGTGTTCGGCATCCCTGCTCGAGCAGCCGGTCGCGCACATCGGGAGTGCTCCACTCCGAGCCGACGTTCAAGCGCGCACACACCCGCTCCAGAGAATGCTCGAATTGCTCGCCCGCGAACAGCGACAGCCCAGAATGCCGATCCCACTGCCGGCGTATCTCCATGGGCAGCCGAAAGCTCGTGGAGTAGTTGATCGTCGTGCCCCCGCCGACGCAGCTCCCTGCCAGGATCGGCATCGAGCCGCTCCGTGTCATCATCAGCCCGCCATCGAGATACAGCCGGGCGAGCATGTCACCCTCGATCTGCGTGAGGTCGCGGGATCCGGGATTGGGCCCCCGCTCCAGTACGACCACGTCTCGCCCCGCTTCAGCCAACACCCCCGCGACGACACCGCCTCCCGCCCCCGAGCCGACCACGACCACGTCGCATTCCACGGTCGTGTCGCAGTCGATCGCGACCTCCGGCAGGGGTGCGATCTCTCGTGTCGGCTGAGGCAGGGGGCCCGGGTACCCCGCCGCGTTCCACGCCGGGTGTGAGCCGTCTTGTACAGGCCAGGCAAGATAGGCGACGTGCGCAAGGCGCTTCAGTGCCTGAAACCCCGCCCGCTGCAGCGATATCCGAGAGTCGGCCCAGCTTCGCAACACGGCCTCTCGCTGCTCGTCCGACAACGCATCGAACGCACGCGCACGACGATGAGTCAGCAGGCTCACCATGGGTGACGCGAGCACATCGAGCAACAGCCGGAGCCGCGCGCGGTCACGTGGATCCCGGATCGCCCCAATCAAGTTCTCCACCCGCTCGGCAGTGCCGGCGGCGCTGGCACCGGTGGCGAACAGGGCGTGGGAATCGGCGTCATGGGAAAGCGACGGGAGCAGAGTCTCGCAGACGGCGGACAGGGTACGCCGCTGCCGCGCGGAGAGGCCAGCGTCGGGAAGCGCCATGGTCGGATAATCTGCGGAGGGCACCAGCCCGCCGCAACGCACCCGCGCCCCCGCCGTCCTGCCACGGGGGCGCCGATCGCGTGGGACCCGTCAGTGAGCGGCGGCCGGCGACGCCACGCTGACGTCTGGCCGTGGGGTCACATCCGTGTGCGGCGGCAGCACGGGATACTCGACCCGTGGCTGCTCGCCAGTGAGCGTACGCAGGAACGTGATGATCGCCTCACGCTCGTCGTCCGTGAGCTCGGCACCCAGTTGCGCCGTGCTCATAAGCGCGACCGCATCATCGAGCTCCCAGACGGCACCCGAATGGAAATACGGTGCCGTGAGCTCGACGTTGCGGAGCGTCGGCGAGCGGAAGACATACTCGTCGGATTCGGCCTGCGTGACGGTGAACCGTCCCTTGTCACCTGGCGGCAGTACGTCGGCTCCCGGTCGCTGGCGTAACCCAAAGGGATAGTAATCCGCGCCCCCGACGTTGATGCCTCCATGGCAGCCCGCGCACCCGCTGGTCACGAAGACATCGAGTCCCGCTCGCTCGTTATCGGCGAGTGCGCCGGTCTCTCCCCGGAGGTACCGATCGAACCGCGACGGCGTGAGAAGTGTCGCCTCGAACGCCTCAATGGCCATCGCCATGTTGTCAAAGGTGACCGGCTCTTCCGCCTCGGGAAATGCCTCGCGAAACTTGTCGACGTATGTCGGGATGCTGCGGAGCGTCTCGACGACGCGTGCCGGCGCGTTGCTCATCTCCACCGATGCCTGCACCGGGCCCTTCGCCTGCTCCTTCAAGTCCTCGGCACGCCCGTCCCAGAACTGGGCGACGTTGAACACGGCGTTGAGCACGGTGGGAGCGTTGCGCGGCCCGCGCTGCCACCCGTGTCCGATCGACGTTTCCACCATGTCGACCCCGCCGAGCGCGAGGTTATGACAGGTGTTGCAGCTGATGAGCCAGCTGCGCGACAGCCGCGGATCGAAATACAGCATCCTGCCGAGCTCGATCTTCACCGGGCTGAGTGGGTTTCCCTCCAGTGCCGGTGGTTGGTCCGGTAGGGCCTCGAACGCCGCGGCGATGTGTTCGGGGACCGCGTCTAGCACGTCTGCGGTCTCGGATGCCGGCTGGCAGGCAATGCCCGCCGACAGGACGGCAGTGGTCAGCACTCGAGCTGGAATCGACCTCTGTCCGTTCATGCGATGCATCCTCCTCGTGGTGATGGAACCGTTCATGTGCTCCCGGAACCCCCAGCGGTGCCGCCTGGCGCGGCGCGATCCTAGCGCGCCGGCGTGCCGACCGGTAGAACCGCGACCGGTTCGACGTCATCTGGCAACCCGAGCACGTCCTTCACGGTGTCGTCGTCGAAGGCCCCGACGAAGGTGGTCCCGAGACCGAGCGCTTCGGCCTGGAGGTACACGTTTTGGGCGACGAGCCCAACCTCCATGTGGGCATAGCGCACGCCACGATCACCGTACTTTCCGGTCGTGCGCGCGTACACGGCCGCGACGACGAGCACAGCCGGAGCGTCGGCAATCCAGGACTGCGCAAGGGCCGCGTCGGCAAGCTCGCGCCGAGAGTCGCCGGGTGAGCGAGGCTCGAGGGCATGTGCGGCCGCGTCGTACCGGTAGACACCAGGGGCGAGATCCCTGACTTCACCCGCCACGACGTACAGGTCAAGCGGATACAGCGCACCTGCAGAGGGTACGGTCCGTCCACTTCCCGCCCGACTCCTCCCCAGACCAGCCCACGCCAGCTGGGCGAGTTCCCCGAGCTCCAGCGGACGATCGGCGAAGTCGCGCTCGGAGCGCCGGCGTTCGAGGAGCGTCTCCAGGGGTGCGCGTCCGGCCCGGTCGGGCGCGGGAAGCGGGGTATGCTGCTGTGCCATCACAGGCTCACGAAAGGCCACCACCGCAATGACGAGGGCAAGCGTGCAGCAGACCCGTACGCACGCACGCTCCGCAGCCCAGCCGGCTACTCCGCCCCCGCCGTGGCCGACGGTCCGAGCGCCTCGAGCACCTTCGTGAGCACGGCCTTTCGCAGCTTCAACCGCTCGCGATAGTCGAGCCGATCGGTGTGTGCAATCTCCATTCGCAGATCCGAGAGATCGTTCGTCAGGAGATCTTCCAGGATCGCGACCTCGTCCGGCGTCAAGTCCAGATGCAGCATGGCTCTCCTCACCCGCTCCTCGCGGGTCAGGACGGCACGATGAAGCTCGTGTCCTCCCGCTCGTCACGCTCAAGCTCCCGTAGCAGGCAGTTGACCGTGCGCTCGAGCAGCTCCTCGATCCGCACGCCTTGCCGTCGCGCCTCTCCCTCGAAGTCGTGATACTTCTCGTCGCTCAGCTCGGCCCACACCCGAATCCTGTGCATGGCTCGCCTCCCTATCCTGCGGCGCGCTGTGGCACGGCCTTGTGTCCGTAGCAGAGTATCCCGCCGTCCCCTTCCCGACGGATCAGCCGGAACTCGAGGTCGACGTGCAATCCGGGGCGGACGTCCTCCGCGTCGCAGTCGACCACCTGCACCATCAGCCGAGGGCCCTCCGGCGTCTCGACGATGGCCATCGGATACGGCTGCGCCATCTCGAATGCGGATGGACCCACGTGGATCACGGTGCCCGTGACCACCTTGCCGCGCTGCGAGAGGGGCAGCATTTCGAACTCGGTCGCGCGGCAATCCGGGCATACGCGACGTGCCGGGTAGACCACCTTGCCACATCCGGTGCACCGCGCCGCCTCAAGCCGGTACCGGGCCGGAATCTCTCTCGCGTATCTCGGACTCGGCATGGCTTCACACCCTCTCGAAGACGTGGATGACCGAACTCGCCCCCGACCCACCCATGTTTTGGGTCAAGCCGATCGTGGCACCCATCACCTGGCGGTTGCCCGCCTCGCCGCGCAGCTGCTCGACGATCTCGATCACTTGCGCCACGCCGGTCGCCCCCACCGGATGGCCCTTGGACTTCAACCCACCACTGGTGTTGATGGGAATCCGTCCGCCGTGCGTCGTCTCGCCGGCCCGCGTCAGCTCGGCCGCCTCACCCCGCGGCGCGATGCACAGCGCTTCGAGCACGCACAGTTCGGCAATTGCGAAGCAGTCGTGCACCTCAGCGACGTGAAGGTCGGATGGTCCGATTCCCGATGCTTCGTATGCCCGACACGCCGCCAGGCTCACTGCGTCGAGAAATGCCGGATCGGCGCGGTCGGCGAGCGCCATCGGTGCCGTCGCCATCCCGGACCCGCGGAGCTTCACCGGCTTCTCCGTGAATTCCCGGGCCCGCTCGAGTGGGCACACCAGCACCGCAGCCGCTCCGTCGCTCACGGGCGAGCAGTGGAGCAGCCGCAGGGGATCCGCCACCATGGAGGACGTCATGACGTCCTCGAGTGTCACCTCGCGTCGGAACTGCGCCTTGGGGTTCATCGCGCCGTGTCGGTGGTTCTTTACCGACACCACGGCGAGATCGCCCTCGGTGGTCCCGTACGTCTCCATGTGCGCGCGGGCGATCATGGCATACAGCCCCGGAAACGTGATTCCATGGTAGACCTCCGTTTCCTGGTCGGCAGCCGTCGCGAGTACGTCCGTCACGTCGGCCCCGTCATTCATCTTCTCCACGCCGACCACGAGCGCGAGGTCGCTTCCGCCCGCCCCCACCTCGAAATACGCCGCGCGCAGCGCAGCCCCGCCCGATGCGCACGCCGATTCCACCCGGGTCGCAGGCACGCCGGCATACCCGAGATGATCGGCCATGAGCGGCCCCAGGTGCTCCTGCCCCACGAACTGCCCCCCCGACATGTTGCCGACGAAGATCGAATCCGGCCGCGGACAGCCGACCGTGTCGAGCGCCTCCCGCGCCGCCTGAACGAAGAGGTCGCGCAGACTCGACTGCCACAGCTCACCGAACGGTGTCATGCCCACAGCGACGATCGCGACATCACGCATATACGTCTCCCCCCGCACCCCCGGTTGGACCTCTCCCACCCCGGGGCTGCACGCTCCTCGTCAGTGGTTCACGATGATCTTCTCGCGGTACTTGGCATACTCGCCGTAGCTCAGGTACCGACGCGGTCCGTCCAGCATCGAGCGGACCGTCGGCGCCAATGCGCGTCGCTCGGGTAGGAGCGCCGTGGCCCGCAGCACGAACGAGTCGCTCCCCGCGCCCGAGCCGAACGAGGTGATGAGGATCGCATCGTCGGGCTCCGCCACGTCGAGAATGGCGGCCAGACCGGTCGGTGACGAACCCGAGTACGTGTTGCCCATGGTCGAGACGAGCCAGCCGACTTCCAACTGCTCGCGGGAGAAGCCGAGTTGCTTCCCCACCGTCAGCGGGAACTTGCCGTTTGGCATATGAAAGACAGCGTAGCGGAAGTCGGTCGGTTTCAGGCCGGTCTTCGCCAGGATACCCTTCGTCGCCGCCGTGACATGCCGGAAGTACGCCGGTTCCCCAGTGAAGCGGCCACCGTGACGCGGATAGAACTCACCTTCCCGACGCCAGAAGTCCGGCGTATCCGACGTGTAGCTGTAGGTTTCCTGCACCTCGGCAACGACGTTCTGCTTCCCGAAGAGGTAGGCAGCGCCGCCGGCCGACGCGGAGAACTCCAGTGCGTCGTTGGGCGCACCCTGCGAGGTGTCGGCGCCGATGCCCATGGCGTACTCCACCCGACCCGATTCGACCAGCGCGAACGCGACGAACATCGCCTCCGTCCCCGCCTTGCACGCGAACTCGAAGTCGGCGACGTGCACCTCCGGACCGATACCGAGGGCCTCGATCACCACTGTCCCGCTCGGCTTCACGGCGTAGGGGTGCGACTCGGATCCGATGTACAGCGCACCCACGCGTTTGGCATCGACGCCGGCCCGAGCGAGTGCGCCCCGGCCGGCCGCTACTGAAATGGTGATCGTGTCCTCGTCGAGCCCGGGCACCGACTTCTCCTCGAGGAGCAGGCCACGCCGGATGGTCGCCGGATCCTTGCCCCACTGCCGGGCGATCTCTTCACTGGTGATGCGATTCCGCGGGATGAACGCCCCGTAGCCCACGATCCCCGTCATGACCGGCCACCTTCGGAATAGGAGCGTCAGAGTCGAGCAGACAGGGAGAAGTAGCGAGCAGGTGCGTGAAGAGGCGATGAAACCGGCCTTAAGCCTGCGCGCCCCGACAATCGAGAGCGAAGCACTTCGGAATGCACCGCGCGCCCGTGGGTGACGAGGGAAGTGAACTGCTCGGAAATCCTCGAGCTACCACCCAGGCGCGGCACGTGCGGGCCTGTGACACGGCTTCCGCCCCGTGCCTACTCGACCCGCCAGACCGTATCGAGCACGGTCCCATCCACCCACTTGACGATCGCGACTGGGTCGTCAGTGGGTGCGGGCTTCGCGGGTGGTCCGCCAAGCATCATTTCCAGCTCCTCCTTCAACTCCTCGATCGGTCGGACGGGCAGATCCGATCCGCGGAGCGCCGTCAGCAGATCCTCGCGGCGCGGGTTGACGGCGATGCCCCGCTCCGTGACGACGACGTCGATGAGCTCGCCGGGCCCCGTCATCGTCGTCACCTCATCGACGATCACGGGGATCCGGTCGCGAACCGAAGGGAGGGCGAGGATCGTGCAGCCGGCGGTCAGACAGTTCTGCCATCCGCCGATCCCGTGTAGCAGCATGCCGTCGGAATGGGTGACGACATTGGCGTTGAAGTCGACGTCTACCTCGGTGGCCCCTAGCACCGTTGCGTCGACCATGGAGGCAAAATTGCCCTTGCCGTGGAAGTTGTAGGACGTGAACGGCGAGGTTGCGACGTGGCGCGGGTCCGAGGCGATCGACTGCACTCCGGCGAGGTCGAACGTCTGACCGTCAAGGATGTAGTCGGTGAGTCCATCCTGCAGCAGCTGCACCAGGTACTGCGTCGACCCACCGCGGACGAACCGGGCTCTCACTCCCGCCTGCTGCATCAGGTCCTTGAGGAACTGCACGAAGGCCAGCGCGATGCCCCCGGCTCCCGCTTGGAACGAGAAGCCGTCCCGCATGATGCCGGCGTCGGCCAGGAACCGCGCCACATACTCGGCAATGAGCAGCCGGTCCGGACTACGGGTGATCTGCGTCGTACCGGAGACGATCTTGGAGGGATCGCCGACCGAGTCGACGACCACGACGCAGTCGACGTTGTTGCCCTGGATTTGCCACGGCACGCACGGAAACGGCACGAGGTTGTCCGTGACGACGATGACCCGATCAGCGTAGAGCGAATCGGCAAGGGCAAACCCGAGCGATCCGCACGCAGACGGACCGTGCGAGCCGTCGCAATTGCCGAAGGGGTCAGCCGATGGCGCCGCGATCACGGCGATGTCGATCTTGACCTCGCCGTCCTGCACCGCCTGCCAACGCCCGCCGTGGGAGCGGAGCACGCCCATGCCACGCATCTTCCCGCGCGAGCAGTACTCTCCGAGCGGGCCGTTCATGCTCCCCTCGATATGGTGCACCACGCCGCGGTCCATGAGACCGATGACGGGCTCGTGACAGGGGAACGATGCACTCGGGAACCACATGAGGTCTTTCACGCCCATATCGGCGGCCGTCTGCAGCGCCATCAGTGCGACGCGGTCACCGTTACGGAAATGATGGTGGGTCGAGATCACCATCCCATCGCGTAGCCCGCACCGCTCAAGCGCGGTTCGCAGGTCGGGCACGCGCTTGTCCCCGTTGGGGGAATAATCGCGACACGACCGGATCGGCGGACCGTGCTTCATGCCCTCGGGTCGGTACGTGTCGACCCCCTGGAACGGCACTTGTTCTCGCCCGTTGACGATCGTCGGCACGCGGCGCCCTATCGTGTTCCGTACCAGCTCGACTGGTCCGCTCATACCTGCGCTCCACCCTCGTTCGTGTCGGGGACGAGACCGGCTCTCCGCGCCGTCCGCACCAGGCGCTGCGCGCGCAGCACCACCGGCAGGTCTACCATGCGCGAGCCGAGGCTCACCACCGCGAGCCCCCGCGCCTGCGCTTCCTCGAACGCGGCGACGATCTTGAGCGCCTTGGCGATCTCGTCCGGGCGTGGGGCGAAGGCGGAGTGGATCACGGATATCTGCCGGGGATGGATGCATCCCATCCCTTCGAAGCCGAGCCCCCGGGAGCGCGCGGCCCACGCGGCCAGACCGTCCATGTCGCCGACGTCGCCGAAGACCGAGTCGATGGGCAGCACGCCGGCAGCGCGGGCCGCATTGACCACGCGCATACGGGCGTACAGCGATTCGGCACCCTCCGGCGTCTTGGTGACCCCAAGATCGGCCGTGTAGTCCTCGATCCCGATCGTGAGCGCCGCCACCGACTCCGCCGCCGTCGCGACGGCGAATGCGTGCTCGATCCCGAGCGCGGTCTCGAGAATCGGCATCAGCCAGATGGTCTTCTCGCTCCCGAGCGGCTGCTGAATCTCGAGGATCCGCTCGTGTACCATCCGGATCTGCTCGGGCTGCTCCGTCTTGGGCACGAGAATGAGCTCCGGCTCCTCCGGCACGACGGCATCGAGGTCCTCAAACCCCATGGGCAGTTGGTTGATGCGAACCATCCGCTCCGCTCCATGGAACTCGACGCACCTGAGGGCGTTGCGCACCAGGAGTCGGGCAGCATCCTTCTCGGAGGGATGAACGGAATCCTCGAGGTCCAGGATCACCCCGTCCGGCCGATGTAGTCCGGCGTTGAGCATGAACTTGGGTTCGTTGCCGGGGAGGTAGAGCCGGCTGCGCCGTAGACGATCGCGGGCGGAGGGAGGATCGGCCGGGACGGTGCGGGCCGGGCGAGCGTCGTCGACCGCCTCGAGCCCGGTGCGCCGCAGCGCCGCTTCCAGCCGCGCCGCGATCACGAAGGGAAGCCCTCCCTGGTCCTCGACGCGGACCACAGCGTGCTCGACCCGATACGCGTCGAGGGCAAGCACGATCTGCTCCTGGATGGTCCGCCCGTAGAACGCGGCTACCTTGGACTCGAGCGCGATGCGCCTGCCGCCCGAATCGGTGAGCTCCACCGATACGAACAGATCCGACCGGACGTCGTCTCCGCGGCGTCCGGCTGCCCCCCGTCCCGACATCGGCACCTCCCTAGGCGAGTGCTGCCAGGATTCCGTCGGTGATCTGCGTGGTCGTCGCCGCACCCCGCTCGATGGCCTGCGGTCCGCCCGGCAGCCGCATCATGTCGTACGTGCGGATCCTGCCATCCTTCACCACTGCGGCCACGCCGGTACGCACCCGCTCGGCCATCTCCGCCTCCCCCACATGATCGAGCAGCATCGCCGCGCTCAGGATCATGGCAATCGGGTTCACGATAGGCGGAGCCAGCTCGGCGTACTTCGGTGCCGAGCCGTGCGTCGGCTCGAACACAGCCACCTCGTCACCGATATTGCCCGAGCAGGCAAAGCCGAGCCCACCCACGAGCCCCGCAAATGCGTCCGAGATGATGTCCCCGAACAGGTTGCCCGCGACTAGCACCCCGTAGTCTTCGGGGTTCTTCGTGAGCCACATCATCTGCGCATCGATGTTCGTGGACCATAACTCGATGTCGGGGAAGTCGGCCTTCACGTCACGGCCGACATCCTCCATCATGCCCGACGTCTCGCGCAGCACGTTCGGCTTCTCGCAGATCGTGACCGAGCGATATCCGTGCTTCTTCGCGTACTCGAAGGCGGCTCGGACGATGCGGCGGCAGGCGCGGCGCGTGAACATCCGCACCGAGATGGCCATGTCCTCCCCGGATACGTCGGCGAATGGCTTGTACTTGGGGTGCATGCCCAGCGCGTTGCGCACGACCTGTGGCGGATCGGTCCACTCGATGCCGCAGTAGAGTCCCTCGGTGTTCTGGCGGAACACGACGGCGTCAACCACAGGCTCGTCCAAGCCGCCATCGACGGTCTGGCGCACGAAATTCAGCGGGTTGCCCGGGAACGAGCGGCAGGGCCGGATGCACACGTCCAGGTTGAAGATCTGCCGCATGCCGACAATGGGACTGAAGTACTCGTAGCCCTTGCCGCGCAGTTCCGGCGCGAGCTCCTGGGCCGCCTGCTTCTTTGGCTTGGACGTGATTGCGCCGAACAGCCCGAGTTTGTGCTGCTTCAGCAACTCGATCGTCCGGTCGGGCAGTGGGTTGCCCTCCCTGATCCAGAACTCCCATCCGATGTCCGCGTGTACATACTCGGCGTCGAACCCCACGTGCTCCAGAACCCGAATGGCCTCCGGGAGCACCACCTCACCTATCCCGTCCCCGGGCATCGTCACCACCGTGTACTTCGCCATGGCCTCAGCTTCCTCCAGTCGATGTGACGCCTCCGCCGTTCCGACGGAGGCGGTGCGCTTCAATCCAGTCCGAGTCGCGCCCGGACGACGTTCTCGACCCCACCGGCGACGACGAGTGACTGCGGCACGTCGCCGAGTTGCGGGAACGTGAACCGCTCGCTGCGGTACGTCACCGTGCTGCGGCGGAAATCGATCGTGACCGCATCCTCGGGAAGGATGGTCGGGGCGCCAGCGGCGATCTCGTCGGACAGGAGCACCTTGAGCCGTCGCACCAGTCCCGGGCACTCGATGCACGGATAGCCGTTGTTGTACGCATTGCGCAGGTACGTCTGGGAGAAACTCCCCGCGACGACCACCGGGATCCCCTTCGCCTGCAGAGCCGTCGCCGCCTGCTCGCGCGACGATCCCGTGCCGAAGTTCCAACCGCCGACGAGGATGTCGCCCGCCCGCACGCGCTCGGCGAACGTCGGGTCGTAGTTCTCCATGACCACCCGCGCCATCTCATCCCGCGTCATGCCTTCCCGGTACGTATAGTCCTTCCCGTAGATCCCGTCGGTATTGAGGTTGTCCTGGGGCACGAATACGAGCCGCCCCTCCAACACCTCTGGGAAGCCCTCGCGGATCGCGACGGTTTCCTCCGGCACCTCGGGCTCCTCGAGCTCGACGTAGCGGTATGCGGGCCGTGAGCCGTCGGAGCTTCGCGGACCCGTGATGTACCCGGCAACCGCGGACGCGGCCACGACCTCGGGACTCCCGAGATAGGCCTGCGCGTCCCGGGAGCCCATCCGCCCTTTGAAGTTGCGGTTCGTGGCCGAGATGCCAACCTCGCCCGGCTCCAGCAGTCCCATCCCGAGGCCGATGCACGGTCCACAGCCCGGTGGGAGCGGCTTGGCGCCGGCGTCGAGCAGGGCCGTCCACGCCCCCGACGCCTCGGCGGCTTCCTGCACCTCCCGACTGGCGGCGGCGACGTAGAAGTCGACTCCCTCCGCCACGCGCCGTCCGCGCACGACTGCCGCCGCGGCCTCGATGTCCGGCAGGCGGCTGTTCACACACGAGACGAGATAGGCCTTCTGGATCGCCACCTGGTCCCGCTCGATGTCGGCCACGCTGCGCATGACCTGAACCGAGTCCGGACCGGAGACGTGCGGGCTGACTGCCGTGAGGTCCAACTCGATGCGTCCCGCCACGAGGGCATTGGGATCCGGGGCGGGCGGATCGGCTTCCCAGGCAGCGAGATCGTCCTCGGTATAGCGCTCCACACCGTGCCCGGCGAGGTAGGCGTGGCGAGCCCGCAGGTACGCGAGCGTCACCATGTCGACGGGAAACCAGCCGACGAGGGCGCCCCACTCGGTGGTCATGTTGGCGATCGCCATCCGCTCCTCGATCGCGAGGCTGGCGATCCCCTCCCCGCCGAATTCGACGGCCGCGTTCAGCACCTCGCCCTGGTTGTAGAGGCCGCACAGGGTCACGATGACGTCCTTGCCCGTCACGCCGGGTCGCAAGGCGCCCTGCAGCTCGACTCGGACGGTCCGTGGGACTTGCCACCAGAACTCGCCGGTGGCCCAGATCGCCGCGGCATCGGTGCGCACCACCGGTGTGCCGAGCGCCCCGAGCGCCCCGTACATGTTGGAATGCGAGTCGGATGCGACGACCAGGGCGCCCGGGACGACGTAGCCGTGTGCCACCATGATCTGGTGGCCGATGCCCGTACCCGCCGGATAGAAGTCGATATCGCGCGCCTGCGCGAACTCCTGGATGTCCCGGTATTTGGCGAGGTTCGGCTCGTCGCGGTTCTGGATGTCGTGGTCGAGTGCGAACACGGGTTGGCGGGGATCGTGGAGACTTCCCGCCCCGATCGCCGTGAACTTCTTCATCACCGCGGCGGTGTTGTCGTGCGTCATCACGTGGCGCGGCCGCAGTGACACGACGTCCCCCGCCCGGACTGGCCGGTCGGGCCCCGCGGTCATGTGTCGCTGCACGATCTTCTCGACGACCGTCTGTCCCATACACCCACCCCTGAGAGGATGCCGGGGAGCGCCGTGCGCTCCCCCACCGTCAGTTCCTCAGCGATCCGCGATGCAGAGGTCCATGAGACTGCGGATGGACTCCTGCCGCTCCAAGTTCCACACCGCCTCCTTGAGCCGAGTGCGCGCCGTTTCTGAGAGGATCGGCGCCGCTAGCGCGTCGAACTTCTCCTCGACTTCCTGATCGCTCAGCGGGTTCCGGGGATCTCCCTTCGGATAGTCCAGCTCCTTGGAAAGCGAGCGGCCGTCGGCTGTCTCAATGGTCACAGCGACACGCTGCAGGCGCGGGAACACGGCCTCGATCTCCGGATCGGCGACGACCTCCACCTTGTTGAGTTGTGCCCGGATCGTCGGATCCATGATGCGGTCTGCCTCGAACTGCGCGGGCGTGACCTGACGATCGACGATCGCCGCCGCGATCACGTAGGGCAGGCTGTGATCCGCCGTCTCCTTGGTCCGCGGATCATACTTCGTGGGATCGGCCAGGATGTCCGCCGCTCTCGCGAGCGAGCGGATGTGGACCTGCTGTACCTGCTCCGGCGCGAGATCGTGCTGCCGCACGATGTCGAGCACGGCGGAGATGGGCGCGTGTGTGAGGGCCTCCGTCGGGAACGCCTTCATGCCGCATCGCTCGATCCGCCACGCTTCGCCGAGGCCCTCCACCAGCACCTCGAGCCTCCATTCCGGTCCGAAGCAGTGGACCAGCCCTTCCTTCCCGTCGATGACGTGCTCCGGCCCGGTGTATCCGCGCTCGGCAAGGAGTGCGGCCAGCACGCCGCTCTGGGTCGCCAGGGGATCGACGGTGTTCTTCATCATGGTGAGCTTGCCGGCGGTGACGGCGCCGAGCGTCGCATGCCGCGACGCCGAGATGCCGATGGCGTGCTGTATCTGCTCCCAGCTCAGATCGAGCATCCGGCCCGCCACGATCGGTGCGACGAATGCGGTGAGAGTCGCATGATGCCAGCCGCGTTCCCGGATGCCGGGAAACGCCGCTTCGCAGAGCCGCATCTCGAATTCGTGTCCGAGCACGATGCCGACAGCCAGGTCGCGCCCGCTCTTGTCCGTTCGCTCACCGCATGCCAGCGCCGCCGGGATGATGTCCGAGGGATGTGAGGGATCCTGCTGCCAGTAGATGTCGTTGTAGTCCATCACGCGGACCATGAGCGCGTTCGCCAGCGACGCCGAGACGGGATCGACACGACGGCCACTGCCAAGAATGGCAGCCGGACCGTTGCCGGCCACGTCGTCGAGGACCTCGAGCGCAATGCGCGCGTCCTCCTGGCGGTAGCCGCCGAACGCACAGCCGAGCGAGTCCAGCAGGTAGCGCTTTGCTTCGTGTACGGCCCGCTCGCCGAGTTGCTCGAACGCGAGGCTCGCTGCCCACCGGGCCATCGTGGCGGTAATCGTCTCCGACATTCCGTCGCTTCCTTTCGTGTCCCGTATCGGTCGCCGCGGTCAGCCTGCGAGATTCTTGAACGGCAGGTAGCTCATGAAGTCCGCATGGTGGACGATGTACGCCTCCGTGCTGCGCTGCACGAGATCCCCCTCGGCCGCATGTGCCGCGATGCAGTGGCACACGGCGTCCGGCACCCCATGTTCCAGTGCGAGCGCCACACCGGTAAAGGGGTGACGCAGCGCCTTCCCTCGTGCACTCTGACGCGCCTCGCCCGCGACCGTCTCGTACTCGAGCAGCTTCCCCACGTCGGCCAGGATCGCACCGGCGATGACGGTGTCGAGATCGATCGGGAGGGCCCGGCCAAGGAACTCCTGCATGGCCTCGGCACCACGCCGCGCGATGTGTACAACGCACCGTTTGTGCTCCATGAACGTCGCTGGGCAATCGGGGATCAGGAGCGTGAAGGGGATGCTGTTGAGGTCCGCGGGCTCGAGCGGGCTCCGCTCGAAGGCCGCAATCCACGTCTGGGTCACCTGCTCCCGAAGGGTGGGATCGTCGATCCACGCCAACTCCGGCCAGAGCTCCTCGACCTGCTTCCTCAGGGTGTCAGACATCGCTCGTCATGATGAAGAGAGGTTGGCGGATGAACGTCTCGTAGCGCGGCCGAAGCCGCTCGGCGTTGTAGTACTTCGTCACGTCGATGATCTTCTTGCGTCCGGTCACCACGTCGATCGGCACGCTGTCGTACACGCCGTTCCTCAGCGACACGAGCCGCCCAAACGTGCCCTTGAGCACGAGATCGAGCGCGAGGTTGCCAAACGCCATCGGAACGATCGAGTCGAGCGCATCCGGATCACCGCACCGAACCAGGTACCCGAGCCGCTGACTCACCACGTTCACGCGGCGACCGTTGTTGTACTTCGGCGACAGCTCCTTGAGCCCCGCAGAGACCCGGTCGCCGATCCCGCCGAGCTTGCGGTGGCCATACTGGTCCTTCTCCTCGCCCTCGAAGGACATGTCGGTGTCCTCTGCCGCCCGCGCTCCCTCCGAGACGAGCACGACCGCGTAATTGCTCGGATGACGGGACCGGTCGTAGTGCAGCAACTCGCTGAGGTGCTCAAGGGAAAAGCGGTGCTCCGGAATCACACAGCGGTCAGCGGCGCCGGCCATCGTCGGCAGCAGCGCCGTATACCCTGCATATCGGCCGAATACTTCAATCACCAGGAATCGCTCATGCGACCCGGCCGTCGTACGAAGGCTGTGGGTCATCTCGATCGTGCGCGTCACGCACGTGCTGAACCCGATGCAATAGTCGGTGCCCGGCACATCGTTATCCATCGTCTTCGGCACGGCGACGACGCGGACGCCTTCCTCATGGAGCCGCTGTGCGTAGCTCAGTGTGTCGTCACCACCGATGGGCAACAGGTAGTCGATGCCGAGAAACTCGAGATTGCGAAGAACCTCCGGCGTGAGGTCGTTCATCTCGTCCTGGTAGGCGTCACGCAGGTGTTCGGGAACGACCGCACGGGGAAGCCGGCTCGGTCTGGTGCGTGATGTATGCAGGAACGTTCCGCCTGTGCGTCCCGCACGGTTCACCACCCGCTCGGTCAGCTCCTGCACGTGTGCCGAGTTGTCCACATCGTGGTCTCGCACCGCGTCGACCAGTCCGGCCCAGCCACGGCGGATGCCCAACACCCGATAGCCCTCCCGGATGGCGCGGATCGTGATGGCACGGATGGCCGGGTTGAGTCCCGGCACGTCGCCGCCGCCCGTCAGGATTGCGATCGTGCCCTTGCCGCTCTTCGTCATCGCATCTGCTCCATGTTGGGGCCGCGTCCCCAGGCCCGTGTCGCTACCACGCATATCCCGCTCAGGACGTCCGTGCCAGAAATTCCGCCAGAATCCCATCCAGCGTGGGTTCGCCGATCTCCTGCAGCTCGTAGCGCACCCTCAACGCCGGCGTCGAGAACTCGATGAGGTGGCGCAAATCGATCGGCGTCGCCACGAGGACGACATCCGCCGGGGTGGCTTGAATGGTTTCCGCCAGCTCGCGAATCTGCTCGTCCCCGTATCCCATGGCCGGGAGCACGTTGCCCGTCGTCGGATACTTGGCGAACGTGTCGCGAATCGAGCCGACCGCGTAGGGACGCGGATCGATGATCTCGGCGGCGCCGTGGCGCCGCGCGGCGACCCATCCGGCCCCGTACGCCATCTCGCCATGCGTCAGCGTCGGCCCATCTTCGATCACGAGGACTCGCTTGCCCTTGATGTACTCCCACTCCTCGACGAAGATGGGGCTCGCCGCTTCGACCATCACCGCATCGGGATTGAGTGCCTCCGTGACGCGGCGGGTCTGCTCGACGCTCTCGAGCGATGCCGTGCCGATCTTGTTGATCACGACGACATCGGCCATCCGGACGTTCGTCTCGCCGGGATGGTAGCGGGCAGCGTGGTCCGGACGATGAGGATCGACGACCACCACGAAGAGGTCTGGCCGGTAGAACGGCAGGTCGTTGTTACCGCCGTCCCAGACGACGATGTCGGCTTCCGCCTCGGCCTCGCGAAGGATCCGCTCGTAGTCGACGCCGGCATAGACGACGGAGCCGGCGCTCAAGTGCGGCTCGTACTCCTCTCGCTCCTCGATCGTCACGTCTTGCCGGTCGAGGTCCTCGAACGTGGCGAACCGCTGCACCGCCTGCTTGGCGAGATCACCGTAGGGCATCGGGTGACGCACTGCCACCACGCGCTTGCCCCGCTCGCGCAGGATGGATGCGATCCGACGGCTCGTCTGACTCTTCCCCGCCCCGGTACGCGCCGCGCAGACGGCGACGACCGGTACCGCGGACTCCAACATCGTCTGACGCGGCCCGAGCAGCAGGAAGCTCGCGCCCGCCGCCATGGCACGACTTCCGAGATGCATCACCGTCTCATGCGACACGTCGCTATAGCTGAACACTGCGACGTCGATCTCGTGGGTGCGAATCAGGCGCTCGAGGTTGGGCTCCGGCTCGATGGGAATGCCGTCGGGATATCGCGAGCCCGCGAGCTCAGCAGGATAGTGCCGCCCCGCGATGTCGGGGATCTGGGTCGCCGTGAATGCGACCACCTCGTAGTCGGGGTTGTCGCGGAAGTAGACATTGAAGTTGTGGAAATCGCGTCCCGCCGCCCCCAGAATCACCACCCGCTGCGTCATACCAGCACTCCCCTGAAGAGTTGGTGCGGCCGAGCGCCGTCACTGCCCCCACCGCTTTCGATCGACACCACCCGTGGCACCGCCCGTCTGCACGTCCAGACCGTACTCGACCGTGGCGCCGAGCCGCTCGAGATCGGCCATGAATCTGCGGGGGTCCACGACCAGGCCCTGCTGCCAAAGGCCGGGTCGGCGGATCGACCCATCCAGGTACTGCAGGAGCGTCGCTGCGGCAGGAATGGCAGTCAGTTCGTACGCGTCCCAGTGGGACACTGCCCCCCGCACACCAACGAGCCGGCCCTTCTTCCAGCCCCCCGCCTCCACCAACATAATCGCCCCCCACGGCGGTCGGGAAAACCGTCGCAGCCCGAACCTCACCACCCTGCTCACAGCCGGCACCGCTCGCTGGCCGAGCGCGCGCAGGGCCACCCCGCCGGCACCGAAGCCGACCCAGTCGACGAACCAGTTGAATCCCGCGGCCCAGCAGTTCAACTCGATCAGCGCAGGGTACTGCTCCGGGAGTCCGCGAAGCTCGTCGACCATGACGGGAGCGGCCCGGCGCCGACCGATGGGCGCGCCGAACGCCATCGCCCGGGTCCGCCACGAGGGTGACGCCTTCCACTCGCCGTGGTCGAATACCTGCGGGCGATGGAGTGCCACCTCCTCGACGAACTCCCGGATGGTGGCTGCGGACACCTCGAGCTCCCGCCAGTCGAGTTTCAAGGCCATGCCGATCGACGCCCGCTGGAGTCGGTCCAGAAAGGTCGATCCGAACCGCACGAGCGCCGCCGGCAGTCCCGGATGGAATCCCCCATCCGTGATGAAGCAGCGCCCGGCCTCCTCGATCTCCTCCCGCAGCGCCCGGAGCGCCACGAGCTTCCGCTCGGCGCTCTGAATGTCAAACCAGTCGACCTGCGCGTCGATGGCAACCCGCGCACTCTGCGCCGTCTGCGCGACCGTGCTCGAAGCCATCACCAGGAGGTCGACCCCGTCGAGGGCCTTACGCAGTAGGCGCGGCTCCGCGACATCGACGAGCGTGCCGGAGACCCGGGACGACTTCGATTCGCGGTTGAGCCGGTCGGCGATCAGGCCGGCGCGGGCTGCGGACCGTCCCGCGAGCACGAGTCGCACATCGCTCTCACGCAGCAGGAGCCGAGCGATCCGTACCCCCGCATTCCCGTACCCACCAAGCATCAGGATCGTCCGGCTCATGGCATTCCACGTCGTCAGGTTACATTCCCGACCGGTGGAGAGGTCGCCGGTCGCGAAATCCACGAGGGGACGTTAGCGCCGATGAAGCACGAGCGAAAGGTCGAAGACGCCATCATCGTAGGGGCAGGGCCGATCGGTCTGGCGTGCGCTATCTCCGCTCGCCGCAGGGGCTTGGATCCGCTGGTCATCGACGCCGGGGCGGTTGCCAACTCCGTCGTCAACTACCCAGTCGGCATGCGGTTCTTCACGACGCCGGAGCGGTTGGAAATCGGCGACCACCCGCTCGTGTGTGCGGGCCCGAAGGCAACGCGCGAGGAGGCGCTCAAGTACTACCGTGGTGTGGCTCGTACCGAGGCCCTGCGGGTACGGACGTACACTCGACTCACGCATGCGGAACGATCAGGCGACGCGCTCAGCTGCACGCTCCACACCAGGCTCGGCGAAGAGCGGATCGCCTGTAACCGGCTCGTGCTGGCCACCGGGTACTTCGATCACCCCAACCGGCTTGACGTGCCGGGCGAGGACCTGCCGCACGTCAGTCACTACTTCGACGAGGCCCACCGATGCTTCGGACTCGACGTGGTTGTGATCGGCGGCAAGAACTCCGCCGTCGAGGCCGCGCTCGAGCTCTTCCGGGCCGGCGCACGGGTGACACTGATCCACCGCGGGACCGCGTTCTCCAAGAGCGTCAAGTACTGGTTGCGGCCGGATATCGAGAACCGGATCGCGGCGGGCGAGATCCGCGCCAGACTCGGCAGCGAGGTGGTGCGGATCACGGAGCGGACGGTCGCCACGCGGTCCCCCCGCGGCGTCCTGCGACGGTCGCACGAGGACGAGATCCCGGCCGATCGGGTGTACGCGCTGATCGGCTTCCATCCGGACTTCGACCTCTTCCGTCGTATCGGGATCGATTTCGACGATGACAGCGGTCGCCCGTCACTCGATCCGGCGACGCTGGAGACGAATGTCCCCGGAGTCTACCTGGCGGGCAGCGTCGTCGGCGGGAGAGCCATCTCGGAGATCTTCATCGAGAACGGCCGTTTCGACGGGGAGAAGATCTTCGGCGACCCCGACGCCCGTGCCGCCGCCGATGCGCGGTACGCGTCGACCCGGCGCCCGCGCGGCGAGTAGCCCGGCATGCCTGCCTCCACTCTAAGGACGCTTTAAAAAACTTTCATACTGCAGTTACGCCCCGTCGGCGAAGTTTCGTCGGAGGTGGCTCGTTCGTCACTGGCGGTGCGCCCGAGCGACTTCCAGGGAACGCCGAGGAGGCTGCCGGGTGAGTGTTGCCGCCACCCAACCCATCACGTCCATCCTGGCGCGCGTCCGCGCCGACGGCCGCCGCGAGTTGCTCGAAACCGAGGGCTACGCGGTTGCCGAGGCGCTGGGATTCGCCGTGCCCGACCACCTGATCGTCCAGGGAGCAGACGACGTCGACCCCACTGACCTCGACCGGCTTTCCAGCGCCAGGGTTGTCGTGAAGGTCCTGTCTCCCGAGATCGCCCACAAGACCGAGCTTGGCGGTATTCGGGTGACCGCCCGCGCTGCCGCGCCCGTGCGGGCCGCAGTGACCACTCTGGAGCAACGGTTCACGGGGTGGCCGGTCCTCGGCTTTGCGATCGTCGAGTACGTACCGCACGCCGAGCGGCCCGGCGCGGAGTTGTTGCTCGGGATGCGAAACACGCCCGACTTTGGTCCCGTCGTCACCGTGGGGCTGGGGGGCGTGCAGACGGAGTTCTGGGCCGAGCGTCTGCGGGATGGCGACAGTCTGGCCATGTTCGCCCCGGGCTTCGACACCCTGGATCGCATCGCCGAGCGATGCGCCGCCACGGCGGTCGGTGCGCTCGCGATGGGTCACCTCCGTGGCGGAACGGTGCATCTCCCAGCGACCCAGCTCAATGAGATCATCTGGAACGTCATCCAGTTCGCCGGATCACCTGCCGCGAGCGAGCTGGACGAGCTGGAGTTCAACCCGGTGGCGCTCACGGGAAACCGTGCCGTGGTGCTCGATGCAGTGGTGCGCTTAGCGCCGCTCGCGGCGACCCCGCCCTATCCGCCCCGACCGACCGACAAGCTGGGCGCGCTGCTTCAACCCCGCTCCGCCGCCGTCATCGGCGTGTCCGAGCACCGCAACCCGGGCCGGATCATCCTCGAGAACATGCTCCGAGAGGGCTTTCCGCCTGAGCGACTCCACGTGATCAAGCCCGAGGCGGATCAGGTGGCCGGCGTGCGCTGCTACCCGACGGTCGAGGCACTGCCCGAATGCGTAGACCTGCTCGTCGTGAGTGTACCGGCTGCAGAAGTTCCGACCGTCATCGATGACGTCGTCGCCCATCGGAAGGCGGAGAGCCTGATCGTCATCCCCGGCGGGCTCGGCGAACGAGCAGGCACCGAGGATCGCGAATCGCGGATACGCCGTTCCCTCGAGCGCGCCCGAAGTACGGACTGGGCGGGACCGGTGCTCAACGGGGGGAACTGTCTGGGCGTCAGATCGGCGCCGGGGTGTTACGACACCACCTTCATCCCGGGGTACAAGCTGCCGCCGGCCGGTGGGCCGCGTGCCCCGCTCGCCCTGATCTCGCAGAGCGGTGCCTTTACCGTGGCGCGAGCGAGCCGGTATGTCGGTCTCGAGCCGCGCTATGTGATCTCCGTGGGGAATCAAACGGACCTCACGGTCGGCGACTACCTCACCTATTTGACCGCCGACCCCGACGTACGCGTGGTCGGCTGCTACGTCGAGGCGTTCCGGCCGGGAGACGGCCGCCGTTGGCTTGAAGCCGCAGCGGAGCTCGTGGCCGGGGGACGGCAGATCGTCCTCTACCGGGCCGGCCGAACGCCCGCCGGCTCTCGCGCCACCATCTCCCACACCGCCGCGGTGGCAGGCGACTACGTCGTCGCTCGGGCCCTGGCGGAAGCAGCGGGCGTCCTGGTGGCCGACACGCTCGACGACTTCGACGACCTGGTCCGGCTCTGCTGCCAGCTCGAGGGGAAACGGGTGGCGGGGCGCCGGCTTGGCGCCGTGTCGAACGCCGGGTTCGAGTGCGTCGCCTTCGCCGACCGGCTCGGCACCTTTTCGTTGGCTCCGCTCACCCCGGCCACGCGCGATGGCCTTCGCCGCTGCTTCACCCGTGCTCGGCTCGACGGGGTCGTCGGCGTCGGCAACCCGCTGGACCTGACGCCCATCACGAACGACGAAGGCTACGAGGACGCCGTCCGCACCGTGCTGGACGACACGACGGTCGACGTCGCCATCGTGGGATGCGTCCCACTCACCCCGGCGCTCCAGACGTTGCCCGCTGGCGCGGGACACGAGGAGGACCTCACGGGTGAGGGGAGTATCGTCCAGCGGCTCGAGCGCCTGTATCACGGATCGGACAAGGCGTGGGTCGCGGTCGTGGACGCAGGTTCGCTGTATGATCCAATGGTGGCGCGGCTGCGCGCGCTCGGGGTGCCAACCTTCCGGGTTGCCGACCGTGCACTGCGGCTGCTCGAGCAATACTGTCGGCATCGCCTGGCGGTCCCCGCCGGAGCGCGCAACAACCCAGCAGTGCCCTGACGGGAGCAACCGAATGGCTACCGCACACCTGAAGACCCGCCCGAAACCATTCCTCTTCCCGCATCTGTGCAAGGCGTGCGGACGGTGCATCGAGGCCTGTCCGAAGCACTGCATCGAGATGGGGACGGAGATCGATCCCGTCACCGGCTTCACTCCCGTGACGGTCAATCTCGACGCGTGCAACGGCTGTGGGCTGTGCATCGCCGCCTGCCCGGAACCGCATGGTCTGATGGCGACTCCGCCGGAGCTCGAGCCCACCGACATGGTGGTGTCGGATCCGTTCAGCTACTTCGGGGAGCAACGACGCTCCCGACCCGCTCCCGAGTCCATCCCCGACCGGCGCGAGCCGTTGCCCGCTCTCGAGCCGCTCGTACTGAAGGGCAACCATGCGGCCGCGATCGGCGCGTTGCTCGCAGGATGCCGCCACTTCTTCGGGTATCCGATCACGCCGTCCACCGAAGGCGCCGAGCTCATGGCCAAACTCCTGCCGCAGCTCGACGGCCGGTTCGTCCAGGCTGTGAGCGAGGTCGCGACCGTCAACATGATGTACGGCTGCGGCGGGGCAGGCCTCCGGTGCATGACGTTCACGTCGTCACCCGGATTCAGTCTCATGCTCGAGGGCATATCCTACATGATCGGCGCCGAGGTCCCTGGCGTCTTCGTCAACGTGATGCGTGGCGGTCCCGGACTCGGCAACATCGCACCGGAGCAGGGGGACATCAAACTCGTGTGCCGCGGCCTCGGGCACGGCAACACGCACGCGATCGTGCTCGCGCCGTCGACGCCGCAGGAGATGCTGGACCTCTCGATGCTCGCCTTCGAGTTGAGCTTCACATACCGCAACCCTGTCATCATCGTCGGCGACGGCTACCTCGGACAGATGACCGGCCGGGTGACGCTTCCCGAGGTGCTCGTACGGCCGGGCCTGCCGTCGTGGGCCGTGCACGGAGACGCGGCGCATCGCGGGAACCTCATCTGCTCCATCGATCTCGAGGAAGCCGCGCTGGAGCGGCACAACGAGCACTTGAACGAGAAGTATGCGCGCATGGCGCGCGCCGAGCAGCGGGCCGATTGCCACCAGTGCAGCGACGCGGACTGGCTGATCGTCGCCTGCAACACCCCGGCTCGGATGGTGAAGGGCGCCATCCGCGCCCTGCGGGAGCGCGGCATCAAGGCGGGCCTCTTCCGACCGGTGACGTTGTGGCCCTTCCCGATCGACGCGCTGCTGCCCGCGATCCAGCGTGCGCGAGGCACGATCGTCGTCGAGGCCGGTCCCGGGCAGCTGGAAGACGAGATGCGACTGGCCCTGAGCCACGCCGGCGTTCACCCCGCTGGTCGGATCGATCGCGTTCGGCGCCACGGCGGTGTCCTCCCGCAGCTCAACCAGATCGTCGACCGGGTGGTGGCACTGGCGGAGGCAGATCATGACTAGCGTGTTCTACGACCGGTTCGAGCGCCATGCGCACGGTGAGGGCATCAAGGGGCTTGCCACTCACTATTGTGCGGGATGTGGCCACGGGCTCGCACACAAGTTCCTCGCGGAATCGATCGACGAACTGGGAGTCCAGGAGCGCACCGTCGCGATCTCGCCCGTCGGTTGCAGCGTGTTCATGTACTACTACTTGGACGTCGGGAACTCACAGGCGGCTCACGGTCGCGCGCCGGCAGTCGCGATCGGCCACAAGATGGCCAACCCGGAATCGATCGTCGTCAGTTATCAGGGCGACGGCGATCTCGCCTCCATCGGTCTCGCCGAGATCATCCAGGCAGCGCAGATGGGACTGCCGATGACGGTCATCTTCATCAATAATGCGATCTACGGCATGACCGGTGGCCAGATGGCCCCAACGACGCTCACGAGCCAACGCACGACGACGACGCCCGACGGGCGCGACCGTCTCACGGGAGAGCCGCTGCGAATGGCGGAACTGATCGCGCAGATGGACGGCCCGGCCTACGTGGAACGTGTGGCGCTGTACGACAACAAGCAGCGGACGCGGGCAAAGCGCGCGATCAGGAAGGCACTCCAACTCCAAGTGGAGGGTCGCGGACTCGGATTCGTGGAGGTACTCTCGGAGTGTCCAACCCACCTCCGGCTCACACCACTCGAAGCTGAAGACTGGGTACGCGAGCAGATGGTGCCGATCTTCCCACTCGGCGTGAAGAAGGACACGCGGCCCGAGCCATGGTTTCACCTCGAGCCACCGAGCTTCGAGCCCGAACAGGTGGCGACGGTGATCGGGGGCACGACCACCTCGGCCGAACGGCAGGGCGAAGCGTTCCCTGCGCACATCGACCGCGAAGACATCGCAGTGAAACTCGCCGGGGCCGGCGGCGATGGCGCCCAGACGATCGCGCTGATCACGACGAAGGCGGCCATCAACGAGGGCTTCGACTCCACCTACATCCCGAGCTACGGCCCGGAGTCGCGGGGGGGCACGTCGTACGCCGACGTCCACGTGGCGACATCGGAAGTCCTATCGCCTGCCTGCCCTGCACCGCACGTCCTCGTGGCATTCAACCAGCCCAGTCTCGACAAGTTCGGGCCGACGGTGGTGCCGGGCGGAACGGTACTCTATGACAGTGGAGTGACGGCCACCGTACCGTCACTGCAGGACGGCGTACGTGCCCTCGGAGTGCCGTTCACGCAGATTGCCTCCGACCTTGGCAAGAAGATGGTCAAGAACGTGGTGGCGCTGGGCGCGCTGCAGGCGGCCACGAGATTGTTCCCGGCCGAGAGCTTCTTGGCAGTGCTGCGAACGATGCTGCAGAAGGACTGTGCGCTCCTGGAGCTGAATGAGGAAGCCTTCGCCCGTGGTGGTGAGGCAGTCAACACAGCGGCGGGCGCACCGGAGGGGTGAGAACGACCTTGATCGCGCCGCTCTCGGAGCGGTGGCGGGCGGCGGAGAGCGCGGTGCGGTAGCGATCCAGGGGGTAGGAGTGGGTGACCATGTCGGCCACTGGTATGTCGGTGGCCCTGAGCAGATGCTGCGTGAGGGTGAACGTGTGAAGCGTTTCCCCCTGCCACCGCTCGCGCCCGTATCCGACGAACCCCCGAACCGCAAGCTCCCGTGCCCACACCAACGTGAGATCGAGCCGCCGCATCGCACCTGCACATCCGACGACTGCGATACTGCCGCGCGGTGCCGCACACCGCAGGGCCTGCGCAATGGTCTGCTGCGAGCCAACGCAGTCGAACACCACCGAGAATCCACCGCCGGCAAAGACCTCCGGTCCGACCATGGGCTTGTAGGCGCGGGCACCCGTCGCGAGCATGGCGGTCCTCGCAGCGGCCGGATCGATCACCGAACCGGCACCGAGCCGCTCCATGAAGTGCCGCTCGTGCTGCCGCTTGGCCTGGGCAACGACGGGACCAACATGCCCAAGCGCACGGAGCGCCCACACGGTGGCCATCGCAATCGGTCCGCTCCCGATCACGAGCACTGCCGCATCGCGGGGCGGTGCGATGCGCACGACGGCATGGACGGCCACGGCCAGTGGCTCGATCAGGACGGCAGATCGGTCGTCGAGGGCATCGTCCACTGCATACAGTTGGCTCTCGTGCGCAACGAGCCGCTCGCCCCATCCGCCGGGGAGATCGCGGTGGTACCCGACCGTCGCGCCGGGTGCCAGAGGCCGCTCGCCGATTCGGACGCGTCCCGGCTCGCCCATGTGGTGACAGGTCGCCGGCAAGCCGTCGGCACAGGAGGCGCAGTGCTCGAACGGTCGGAATCCGCGGACCAGGCACGACACGATCGGATCCACCGCCACTCGCTGCCCCACTGCGACAGCGCCGACGCCGGGCCCGACAGAGCGGACGCGCGCGAGGATCTCATGACCCAGCACCGCTGGAAACGAGCCGAAGGGCTCGAGGACGGGCGAAGCGTCGTAGGTGAGGTTGCCGATATCGGTTCCACAAATGCCGCCAGCGATCACATCCAGCTCGACCCACCGATCGTCCGGTGGCCGAGGTACCGGTACGGTCGCGAGCCGCAGGCCGCTCGGTGGCCCGAAGACGGACCAGTCCGACACGCGACCAACGGTACGGCCCAGCAGGTACCGCGGCACCGACACGTCGAAGGTGACGCCACACATCGATCCGGGGTGGCGTACGTCGGGATGCATTGGCATACGAGTGCAACATCGAGGAGCTCAACCACGGGGTCAAGACAGTCCTAGGTTCGGCGGGCGGCTGCCGGCCGCCGATGACACTCCGCACGGAGGAACGAGCATGATCATAGGTGTTCCGCGGGAGACGCACCGACACGAGCATCGTGTCGGGCTCACCCCCCAAGCGGTGCGACGGTTCATCCACGACGGCCACCAGGTGGTCGTCGAGCGCTCGGCAGGGATCGCCGCTCGGTTTACCGACCGCGAATACGAGGAGGCGGGCGCGAAGATCGTCTACAGCAGCGACGAGGCGTACAAGCGCGCGGATCTCGTGTGCAAGGTTGGCGTCGTCTCGCACGACGAGCTCGACTTGCTGAAACCGGGGCTGGTGGTCGGCGCGTTCCACCACCTGACCGTGGCGCCGCGCGCGACCGTGAACCGGCTGCGTGAGATGGATGTGACGGCGATCGGCTACGAGCTCATCGAAGATGCTTCGGGTCACCGCTCGATCCTGATCCCATTCAGCGAAATGGCCGGGCAAATGGCCGTGTACCTCGCAGCCTACTACCTCCAAAACGAGGTCGGCGGCCGAGGCATACTGCTCGGAAACGTACCGGGCATCGCCCCACCCACCGTGCTCATTCTCGGGGCCGGGACCGTGGGTCGAACGGCGGCGCGCCGGGCCGTTGCGATCGGCGCACACGTGATCGTGCTCGATGCCAGCCTCCAGAAGCTGCGGGAGGTCAGTCGAGAGCTAGAGGGGCGCGTGGTGACCCAGCTCGTGTCACCCGACCGGCTCGAGAGCTATACGCGGATTGCAGACGTGGTGATCGGTGCCGTGCTGATCCCCGGCGCGCGGGCACCGTTCCTGGTCAGCGAGGACATGGTGAAGGCCATGCGGCCGGGAAGTGTCATCATCGATCTGTCGATCGATCAGGGCGGCTGCGTCGAGACGAGCCGGCCGCGCACACCCGAGGCGCCGACGTACGTCGTGCACGATGTCGTGCACTACTGCGTGCCCAACATGACGGCGAATGTCGCCCGCACGGCATCGCGCGCCCTGGCGGACGCCCTCAAGGCTCCGCTCGCCGAGTTGCTGGAAAAGGGGGTGGCGGATGCCCTGCGGGACAATCCAGGGCTGGCGGCAGGCACGTATCTGTATCAGGGCCACGTCACCCACGGACCGCTTGCCGCCGCACACGACGTTGCGGTGTCGCCGCTCTCAACCCTCTTGGCCGATGCGTGAGGACACGAGCACATGAACTGGCTCGACGACTATCGATCGAAGCTGCGCACCCCGGCGGAGGCGGTGCAGTACGTACAGAGCGGCGACCGCGTCTACTACGGCGGCAACGCTGCGATCCCCCAGACGCTGGTCCGCGCGCTCGCCGCGCGTCGGGACGAGTTGACGGATGTCCAGCTCAACCACGTACTCCTGCTCGGCGAGGATCCGCTGTCCGCGCCTGGCATGGAGGGCCGCTTCCGTCACAACTCCCTGTTCGTGGGCCCGGCCGATCGCCGGGCGGTCAACGACGGCCGGGCGGACTACGTTCCGATATTCCTGCACCACATTCCCCGGCTGTTCCGTC